>Ga0302323_100000145_pt1 | contig 52072 bp, 50 predicted proteins | sample Fen_T0_3_FD_201950 | JGI IMG/M metagenome (GOLD analysis project Ga0302323, IMG submission 201950) | Peat permafrost microbial communities from Stordalen Mire near Abisko, Sweden - Fen_T0_3 | ecosystem: Environmental > Terrestrial > Soil > Wetlands > Permafrost | place: Sweden: Abisko...
AGCGGCTCGAAAGGCCCCTACGATGCGATGCAAACAGTTCTGGATGGAAAAGGGAAATGGTGGGAGGGCCTGGATCCAGCGGCTCTCTATGGCTACCAGCACAAGACCGACTGCTCGAACAACTCGTGCAACACGTCGCCGTATGGAACTCAATTCGAGTATCGGGTCGATGACGCCATCGAAAAGTACCACCCGGACGTCGTTTACTTCGACGAGCTTGCTGGCGATGGCATCGTAGATCTGGGCGTCACTATGGGACTCGGTTCCATCGCCACGACGATCCTCGCGAACTACTACAACAAGTCGCTGACCTGGAATCAGGGAAAGATGGACGTCGTGATGAACATGAAGGGTGTGGGCGGTCAATACAACAGCTTCAAGAGCAGCGCAGCCCTGCAAGCCTCCGCTGAGCGCGCTCTTGTCCGGAGCACCGAGGCGAATACGGAATCGCAGATCGGCGCGTATCCCTTCCAGACCGAGTACAACATCCAGGGTGTCTACTGGCACATCATGGCGGGGGCTGGATATACAAGTGCCGCATCTCTGGTCACGACCCTGATGCAAAACGTCTCCCGCAACGGAAGCTTGATGCTCAACCTGACCCAACGTGGGCGGGGCAATTTCGATGATTCGTTGATCCAAATCGCCAAGGACATCGGCACATGGCTGAAGGCCAACGGCGAAGCCGTGTATGCGTCCCGTCCCTTCGAAGCCTGGGGCGATAGTTCAGTTATCTACACACGCAACAATGGCAATGTCTACGCGACGCTCCTCAATTGGAACGGCGGCGCCGTCACGCTCTCGGCGCTCAAGTCGGGCGGTGTAACCCTGGGAACTGTGTCCAAAGTCGAGATGGTCGGCTCGACAGCGGCGATGACGTTCTCTCAAAATGGCACAGGGCTGACCGTGACCCCGAGCGCCTCGGTACCGGCGCTGTCTGGAATCGCCGATTCGCAGCTGGCGTCGAAGATCCGCGTCCTGCGCATCACCCACGACAAGGGCTGGTTCAACGACGACGACTCGGGCGCGGTGTATGCGGGATGGCTCCGCAAGGCGAACCTCGGAACCCGTGACTACAACAACGACCTTACCACGAGCACGACCACAGGCGACACGTGGACGGCCCCCTTTACCGGGACGAGCGTCTCCGTCTACGCGCCGAAAGAATCCGGGGCTGGCAAGATCGAGATCCAGGTTGACGGGCAAGTGAAGGACACGGTGGATTTATCTGCATCCGGCACGCGCCAACCCCAGCAGCTCGTGTCCACAGTGACTGGACTTACCGCTGGCCAGCACACGATCAGCATCATCAATCGTGGCCCGGGCCCCGTTGCTGTGGATGCCATCGTCGCCAAGTAGGTATGACTCGGACGGCCTGAACAACCGCCGTGGGAAGCATTCAGCGTCTTTCGAGGAGCACTATGAAAACGCGTGGCACATTTTGTATGCATCTCACGATCCTGGCGGCATCGGCCGCTCTCGCGCTAGTGTCCGGCAGCGCGACGGCGCAGACCCAGCCGACTAGCTACACAGCGGACTGGTCGTCAGTGGACCAACACCCGGCCGCGCCAGAGTGGTTCCAAGACGGCAAGCTCGGCATCTGGTTCCATTGGGGGGGCGCATACGACGCCGCAGTTCTATAGCGAGTGGTACCCGTACTACACCTTCGATAAGAGCAATGGCGGGGACGTCTACCAGCATCACCTCAGTACGTACGGCGATCCATTTTTGGATTGGCCCTATGACAAGTTCATCACCGGGGCGAAAGACAAGAAAGGAAATTTCGTTCAATTCGCTCCGAAACTCGTGTCCGCGGGGGGCAAATGGGACCCCGATGTGTGGGCACAGCTCTTCGTCGATTCAGGCGCTCGGTTCGCGGGACAGCAGATGGAGCACCACGACGGCTTCTCGATGTGGGACAGCAAAGTCAACGACTGGAACGCGGCGTCAAAGGGGCCCATGCTCAACATCGCCAAGCTCAACATCGACGCGTTCCGCAAGCGAGGCCTCAAGATCATGGCGGCTTTTCACCACGCGTACAACTTCCGGGGCTACTGGCAGTCTGCGCCGAAGCAGACGGACCCTGGCCTGCAGAAGCTATATGGACAGCTCAGTGCTGCGGCTGAAAACCAGCTATGGCTCGACAAGCTGAAGGAGGTTGTCGACGAGTTCCAGCCGGACATGATCTACCAGGACTCCTTTACCCCCCAAATTGTGTTGACTGAATCATCATTGCTAAAGTTCGCCGCTTACTATTTCAATGCCGCACTTTCCTGGAACAAGGAGGTCGTCGCTCTGTACAAGGACGGCTATAACAACAAGGGAGAGGTGCGGGATTACGAGCGCGGCGGTCCGGCTGACATTTCGAATCCTTACTGGACAACCGACGATACCGTCGGCCCGAACACCTGGGGCTACGTCGCGGGAATGACGTATTACAACCCTGCGGCGATCATTCATCAGTTCATCGACCGAGTGAGCAAGAACGGCAATCTTCTACTCAACATCTGCCCGATGGCTGATGGCACGATCCCGAAGGAGCAACAGGATATCTTGATGGCCATAGGCACGTTCCTAAAGCAGTTCGGGACGGCGATCTGCGAAACGCGCGCATGGACGGTCTATGGCGAGGGCCCGACCAAGATGGGCGGGTGCTCGATCTGCGCACCGACGTTGGGAACAGCGCAGGACGTACGCTACACGAAGTCGAAGGACGGCGATGCCGTCTACGCGATCTTGCTTGGCTGGCCAGGCAATGGGAAGCAAGTGAACCTCACGTCGGTGACGACGAGCCGCTTCGCGGTCGGGTCAGGCAAGGTCTTCCTGTTCGCTCCTGTCGGCGGTTCCGCGACAAGCTTGCAGTTCACACAAGACAATTCGGGTCTGCACCTGACCTTGCCGAGCGCGCAACCCTACACGGCGACAGCGTACGCCATGAAGATCAGCAAGAGCGGCACCGAGCCTGCGGCGACTCCTTGGCTTACCGGCGATGGTGGATCCGCGGGCACCGGGGGCAGCGCTGGCACTGGCGGCCGCAGCGGAGCGGGCGGAGCGACTGGAACGACTCCGACAAGCAGCTCGGCGGGCGGAGCGACTGGAACGACTCCGATGAGCAGCGGCGGCGCGCCGGGCAGCGGCGGCAGCAGTGGCAGTTCGGGTGCGAGTGTTACGGGTCCGAGCGTTAGTGGAGGCACCTCAGGAAACGCCAATACTTCGGCGAGCACCGGTGGTTCCAACGTGTCCGGTGGGCGTGATGCAGGCGGGACGTCCACGGGCACCGGCGGGATGGGGCATGGCGCCACTACGGTTGGCGGCGATACGGGTAGTGCGAGTCAAGTCGGCAGCCCCTCGTCGGGATGCACGTGCCGCATCCAAGCACGGGCGAAGTCGACCGCGGCTAATTCACTGCTGTTCCTCGACATCGTGGTCGCCGGGTACATTTGCCGCCGTCGATCCGTAGCCGCTTCACGGCCCCATGTAGCCGGTGACTGTGGGCACATGGCACGGGGAGCATGACGAAACGATATAGCGAAGCGAAGCGTAGGGCCTTATTCAAGGAGCAAAAGCGGACGCGTCATGCACTGGGTGTGGTGGCCAAACTGCTGTGCATTGGCAAAGCTGCAGCGTACCCGTGGGCTCAGCGGAACAAGCGGACGGTAGGCAAGGTGCAACGGTGCGGATACGGCCTCGGATTCTCGCATAGGACCTTCCCGGTTCCTTATTGCAGCGTGAATGACTCATCCGTCTCCTCGAAGAGCGTCGTTCCATTCTTTTGGGCTCGGAGGACCAGATAGCATTTCGTTCCCGCGGCTGGTGCTGTCATGGTTATCGACTTGGTTGCCATTGAACCGAGCGGCACATCAACTGCAAGAGTCCCCATAGCCCCAATTGCCCCAGTCGCGGTATCCGAATGGACCTCCCAGGTGACGTTGATGGTGGTTCCCGCAAACGTGTCGTTGAGTTAGGTTCCTTTGAAATTCATCCAAGCAAACGCAGCCTTGTCCCTCATCCGGCCACGAGCGAAACGCTGCGGAAAGGCCAGTTTGTTCCCAGTTACTATGAACAATCGACGATTTCTCTGGGCTACGCATCTCATCGTCTTGGTTTCGGTGGTCGGGTGTCGTAGCAATGACGCGTCGAATTTCGGCCCAGCGGCAGCTACTACCACGACTGAACTGCCCACCGTCGTACCTCATCGCGGCGTCGTCTCGCCGCCCATGCCGCGCAAACGTCTCCATCCCGACGTGTCCCTGCCGGTCCCGACCACGCCGGGCCCGCCCTCCGTAGGAAACATGAAGGAGCAGAACCCGCGCAATACCGCTGGCCAAAGGATTCTAATCGCCCCGGACGACACCTGCTTCCTCGAAGAGTCAACAAAACTTAACGGAACCGCCGTTACCGTCGAACGAGTTACCGTGGACTGTCCTACGGAGTTCAATGAACCTTGCTGGAACACCTGCATCGAGGGGATCCTCTACTTCTACCAACGCCGCAGCGAATGTTGGTGTCAGGCCCAGCAGGCAGCTGGACCAAAGCTCCGTCTAGTACCCTGCCCGGACCGACTGTACCCACACTGACGTCCAGACATCGCATGGAGGACCTTGTCCTCGAAGGCAGGAATTCCGATTGGCCGCATCTTCTTACTGTCGCCGCCCTTCGGAATATACACTCGTCGCACTGGCGGAGCTCGACATTGACCGCTCGCCGCATCGATTCAGCAAGCGCATTGACGTAGCGCCGCACACGTCAAAACGATCGGGCCTCAGATCGATGATTGGGTAGCAGACGAGTTGTCCCGGCGCGTGCAAGGTGATATCGCCGCCTCGCTCCACCTCGGCGAGATCGACGCCGAACTGTGCCAACAAATCGCGGGCGGCAAGAGATTAGGGAGGCTTCGTTGCAGGGCCAATTCGTGCTCATAGCGTTGACGCCCGAGCCAGCGGGCATCGAGACAGTCATTGCGCCGTGCCGCATAGCACTTTGCGGTCCGCTGCTTGCTACGTCAGCGCGCCTCGATATCTGGGCTTTTTGGCCGGAGCGGCGTGGTTACGTGGGTAGGCGCAGTCGCAACCTGAATACACATAGAACTCACACCGACAGGCCAAGTGTCAATGTGCTCGGCGTGTCGGTCTTGCGCAGTGTGTCTGGATTTGGCAGGCTGTCGGTACCTTGCGTTCCTGGTTGGGCACGAAAAATCTCCCGAAAGTGGCTCTCTTGGCGAGCTTGGTTAGCTATTCTCCGTGGCTTCTGGCCCAAATGGCCGCTCAAGCTGGGCATGCCAGCGAGCCCAATTACCAGCTCACCTGGCAGGCACTTGGCGATTGTCCGAGCGGCACTGAGGTCAGTCGCGAGATCGCAGAATTGACGGCGGTTTCGGCCAATTCCCGGCAAGTGACCCCAATCGTTGCTCACGCGATTGTTGCGAAGGATGCAGCAGGCTTTGCGATGACGCTCGTCTTGCGCAATGCTGGCGTCGAGAGAAGTCGGCATATTGGCGCGCCTACCTGTGAGGAGCTGGGACATGCCGCTGCCCTCATCGTGGCGCTTGCCGTCGATCCAACGCTACTCGAGCGTCGCACCGGGAATGGCGAGTCCAATGAGACCAACTTTCGGAACGCCTGTCACTGCCGACTCACCGAGCTGCCGCAGCCGCCTCCAACGCAGCCGATAGTCATCCAACGCCCTTGCCCGCCTCAAGTCGTCATTGCGCCGACCCAAACACAAATCAACCCTACGTCGAGAGCGCCGCTATTTTGGCGGCTCGGAGTCGGTGTGATCGCCTCATATCGCACGCTGCCCGGAACGAACTTCGGTACGAGCGTCATGGGAGGCTTCCTGGCGCAACGCGTGCGGTTCGACGTGGCGGCCTCGATGCTGTCGACGACCGCGTACGCAAGCACGCCGGGCCGCAGCGCTGACCTCGCTCTCTATCGCTTGGCTCCGCGCGCCTGTTGGCTCTTTGCAGGCACGAATAGTTGGGGAGTCGGGCCTTGCGCGAGCGTTGAGCTGGGCCTTCTTTTCGGCAAGGGTCACGCCGCGGACTTGACTACCCGCGAACTACGGGGCCTCTCGGTTGCGTCTGCGTTTGGCGGTGCGGCAGAGCTCCGCTTGTCCTCGAGCACGCTGCTCTCGATATCAGCAGAGTTGGGGATCCCCTGGCAGCGCGGGGACGGGTTTCAGTTAGGCGGTGAAACGGTATACCAAGCCCGGCCTTCAGGGACTCTTGGAGTAGGTTTTTTGGCCGGTTGGCCTTGAATTGCTCCGCTCGATCGATTTCGTGACGGGCTGAAAGGATTGCCGGCACGTTACCGACCATGCTCCCGAGTCTTTTGTGCATGGCGGCCCACGTCGGGTTGATGCAATTGCCAAGGGAGCCTGTGCTCGGTGAATCAGTGACTGAAAGCGTCGTCGAGCTCTACGAGCGGCACTTCCACTTCGTGTGGCGCAGCCTCCGACGGCTCGGTGTTGCGCCAACCGATCTCGACGATGCTGTGCAGGATGTGTTCGTCGTGGTGCATCGTCGGCTCGAGACCTTCGAGGGGCGTAGCACCATTAAGGGCTGGATCTTCGGCATTGCCATACGTATCGCGAAGACCTATCGCCGTCGTGGGGCGCGGCGGCGGTTGAATATCGCTCAGGAGGATTCGGTGCTCGTCTGTACTCATGGAACGCCCGAGGAGGCACGCGCATACGCACAGGCGGCCGAGCAGGTTCAAGAGTTGCTCGAGGAGCTCGACGATGGCCAACGTGCCGTATTCGTGCTCGCCGAACTCGAGGACATGCAGGCGCCGGAAATCGCCGTCGTCCTCGGGATCCCGACGAACACCGTGTACTCGCGATTGCGCTTGGGCCGGGCCGCTTTCGAACGCGGCCTTAGGCGCCTACATGCCAAGGACGATTGGAGGTACCGATGAAAGACCTCGGCAGTAATGCCCGTGAGTTGCTCAATAATGCCAAGAGAGCTGACTCGGCGCCAGATGCCCATTTAGGTCGCGGGCGCAATCGCCTCATGGCTACACTGGCAGCTGGCGCCGTTACTACGTCGGCGCTCGGGGCCAAAGGCGCGCTGCTTGGTGCTTCGGGCGCCGCAACGACCACCTCTCCGGTTGTTGGAACAGCCACTTCTCTCATGACCACGTTAGTGAGCGCGGTCACGATCGGTCTTTCTGCGGGCTTGATTGCGGTCTCGCCCGCAACGCGAAGCGGTGAGCCGTCGCGCCTGGAAGGGGTGACTAGTGCCGACGACACTTCGGCAAACGTCGCACCGCGTTCGCCGGCTGGCACGAATCAAGGACGTGCCCCGACCGCAGCGACGCAGGCGACTTCGCCGCCACCTGTTGCAGCGCCAACCGGCACAACTCTGACGACGGCCGCGTCACCTGTCGTCATGACATCGACAACAGCGCCACCCGTCGTGAGCGCGACGGACACGCCAACCCGAACATCGATTGCTGTAGAGACAGCATTACTGGCGGACGTACAACGCGCGCTGAAATCTGGGCGTGTTGCGATGGCGCTCGATGCGCTGGACCGTTACACCGAGCAATGCCCGCGGGGGATGTTGTTGGAGGAAGCCACGGTTTCGCGGGTCTTGGCATTGTGCGCGCTCGAGCGTGCGCAAGATGCTCGACGTTGGGCGGACGAGTTCTTGCGCCGGTATCCCACTTCGCCGCTGTTGCCGCGCGTTCAAGCGGCTTGTTCCGGGGCAAATCAGCAACCTGCGGAGGCGGCGCCGGCAAATAATCGCGGGCGTGACGATTTGTAGATGGTGGCAGTCGGTACCGGCACTTGGACTAATTGAAGGGAGTGAACGATGAAAACTGCAAGGTTCATTCGGATGGGTCGGTTGGGTGTGGTTTTGGGTTTGTGCGTCGCATGTGAAGGCAAGATGCGCAGCTTGGGGGACCAGCAAGAGGCGGGAGGTGCGGCCGGCAAAGGTACGCAAAGCATGGGTGGAAATGTGAGTGGCTCCGCCGGCATTGGTGGCGTCAGCTCCGGTACCGGAGGCCGTGGACTGGGCGTCGCCGGCAACGATGCTCTAGTGCCCTACGTGCAGGAGCCGACCTTGCCGATCGATCCGACTTGCACCTGCCCTTCGCCTGCAGAAATTTGCAATGCCGCTCGCCAATGCGTTCCCCGCTGCGATGCAGCGGGTCGCTGCGCGATGTGGCTGTCGCCCCACGGGGTCAAGGATCTGTACATTGATGGATCCACGGTTTTCGTACTTGTGGCCCCGACATCTGACGACTTGGGGAACCCGATTGGCGATGGGTCGCTGTATCGTGCCGAGTACCCGAATGGCACCCCGACATTGGTTGCCACGGGGATCCAGGATCCGTCAACGATTCTCGGGCGGCACAACGGGGTCACCGTGATTGGCACAGCGTACCCGTCTAACAGCACCATCCGTGTCACCGACGCCGGCAATATTGCGAGCATTGTAAGCGATACACGCGGAGTAAATCCTGCAATGCTGCAAAATTGGTTGGCGTACGCTGACGCCAGTGGGACAAAGGTCTGGGGGATCGATCTTGATGGCGACCCAATGCCGCAGCTGCTGGTCGATCTGCAGACGACGAACGCCGACGACATCCAGTCGCGCTACGTCAACGATATCCAGATTCTCGATGACTACTTCTGGTTCGAGTTAGTTGGCGAAGCCGCCTATTCGACACTCGCTTGTTATCTCAACCGAGCTAATCTCGCGCTCGGTCCGACTTGTAGCGCGCCCGGGTGGATCGAGCCCTACGAAATCTTTGCCACGCATGGTAACCACTTGTTTGGCGCTGAGGGTGCGCCGAGATCTCTAGAATCGCTTGATATCGATGGTAAGTCGCTAATGAAGCTGTTCTCTGGTGAATTGCTATCGATTACCGGTGCAACCTACTCAAATGGCTGGCTTTATTCGATTTCTCGCGACACGAAACAACTCGTGCGATTTCCGTCGACCGTCGGCAGGTTGCCACAGGAAGTCCTACCGACAAGCATAGTACAGTCGGCGTTCTACCCTGGGGACGCGACAAATTCCTCCGGCGACTTCGCCGTGGGTGCAAAAGAAATACTCTGGGTTCAAGGCGTCACCGACTTCAACCAACCCCAATACATCTTTCACGCCCCGCTGCCGCCTCAGCCTTGCGACGCGGAGCTACCCTGTGCAGATAGCACCCTGATCTGCAGCAACGGGTACTGCGCTGCGCCCTAGAAGTCCGGCTGCGTCCCTCGGAATTTACACTGCATTGTCGGTTCCGAGGGGACGGGCGTTGAGCGTCGAACGTCATCCGAGCCAACGTCGTGCAATTCAGTATTTGAGCATACCATGTCGTGGCGGGTCGTCATGTCGAGGTCAACAAGTTTGAAAGTCTTCCGTGCCCGATTTGGTGGAATCAGGTGACGGGATCCAGGCAGGATTACGTAATAACGCCACGCGCTGAGCCAGCGCACGACCGATCACACCGAACTCGTCGGCGCGAAGCACGATGCTACAATGGTTTCCCGCTGCGGGATAGACGTCAAACTGACCGCGTGTGGTCTGGCGCCAACATTCACAATTCGAGGCTACGATGAGTTCTTGGGAGCCACTTGAGTTGTCTGTCGCGCCGAAGTAGAGAACGTCTGTGTCGAGAACGGGCGGCTTGTAACGTTGCGCGGCAATTTCGTATTGAGCATTGATATACCACTTGCGCCTCGCGATGGGGACGGACCGTCGCCTGCCGAACGCAATCTCAGCGCGCCCCAGCGTTATCCAATATACAATGTCCCTGCGCACTTGGGTCCACCAGGATTTTGGGCCCAGCCATTTGAATTGCCGCATTCTATGTTCCGTTATCGGATGAAATGTGTCAACCAAAGCCAAAACGCCCACTGGCAGTCCGGCGAGTCGACGGAGGCGTGCAACATGCCAAGCAACAAGTCCACCATAGGAGTGACCTATGATGGCACACGGTGAATCACCGCATACCTCCAACCATTCCGCATGGCAGCGCTGAGCGAGTTGCTCGACCGTAGTGTTTTCCATTCGGTCACCGTCAGCACACTGGTGTATGTACCCGTAGATGGCCTGGTTTGGGGACAAGTGAGTCGCCAACAGTCGACAGGCATCGTCTCCATGCACGACAAGCACTGGGACACAACCGTCCCCGGAACGAATCCGCCAAAGACCTCGAAATGGGCCGGACGCCGCCGCTTGCGGCCACGCAATCTGCTGAGCGAGGCCCTCGATGGTGGGAGTTTCGAAAAATGCCTGCAAAGGAAACTTGGTGCCAAACTCTTGTTCAAGACGTGCCCGTGCCCGGATCACCATAATGGAGGTGGCCCCGTACGCAAACAAGTCATCGTCTGCGCCAAGGCGCCTGATGCCTAGAAGTTCGCTCCAGAGCGCTGCGATGCGTGATTCAGTGTCATTCTTTGGAGGCCGGCCCGAAGACACCTCTTGCGCCATCGCATTTGGCCGTGGCAAGGCTTTGCGGTCCACCTTGCCGCTGGTCGTTAGGGGGAATGAATCGAGGCGAACGAACGCGGAAGGTAACATGTAGTTGGGTAGTTTCGAACGTGCAACCTCGAAGAGCGTGGCGCGCTCACAGTCACCGACGAAATAGGCGATGAGTCTTGGATCTTCCTCGCCTTCGGTAGTGGTCACTACGACCACGTCCTTTACCCCCGGAGCGGGGCGCAAGGCCGCTTCGATTTCACCCAACTCGATGCGGTGCCCACGGATCTTTACCTGATGGTCGACGCGTCCAAGACACTCAAGGCGACCATCAGCCCGCAACCGCCCGAGATCGCCAGTTCGATAGATGCGTTCGCCGGGGTGCCCGAACGGGCTGGAAACGAACTGCTTAGCCGTGAGTTCGGCGTTGCCTAGGTATCCGTGGGCCAGTCCGACGCCGCCGATATAGAGTTCACCAGTCTCCCCCAGTGGAACTTGCCGCAGAGCGCCGTCAAGCACATACACCTGCGTGTCATCGATGGGACGACCAATGGTGATACGTTCGTGGTGTGGCAAGACCCGCTCGACAGTGGACCAAACGGTAGTTTCCGTGGGGCCGTAAAGGTTCCACAGCTCTGAGCAGCGGCGAAGCAGTTCGCGCGCTAGGTCACGATTGAGGGCTTCCCCGCCACAAAGGATGCGTAGGTGCTCATCACCCTGCCAGTCTTCCTCGATCAGGAGCCGCCAAGTGGCGGGAGTAGCTTGCATGACTGTCACCGATTCGGATTCGAGACGCTTACGGAGCAATCGCGGATCGGTTGCAGTTGCGCTGTCGATGACAATGACAGTTGCGCCGACATAGAGGGGAAGAAACAGTTCCAAACCTGCTATGTCAAAAGTGGTCGTGGTCACGGCGAGCAGACGGTCATGCTCGGTAAGCCCAGGCGTGTGCGCCATCGAACGCAGAAAGCTGGCAAAGCCACTCCGTAGGACCTCTACGCCCTTGGGGCGTCCAGTTGAACCCGAGGTAAACAGTACATACGCAATTTGATCCGTGGTCACCGCCTCACCGAGCGGAGACGAGTCGAAAGCATCCAGGGTCGCGAGCAAGTCGGCGAGCATCAGTACTTCGGTCACTGCGCGCACAGCAGTTGCTAGGGCTGAGTCCTTGCTCGTGATGAGCACTTGGGGCGCTGCGTCCTCAATGACGATGCGGACGCGCTCGGCTGGGTGAGAGAGGTCCACGGGTACGTAGGCGCCTCCTGCTTTGAGGATCGCGAGTAGCAACAACACCTCATCAGTCCCGCGTTGAACTGCCACGCCGATGCGTGAACCACGTATGATGCCGCTTGCCCGCAATCGACGAGCCAGCTGATTCGAGCTCGCCTCCAGCTCGGCGTACGTTAGCGTTGCGTTGGGGCCTACGACCGATGGCTTCCTTGGGAAACGTTTGGCCTGCATTGCAATCATTTCGACCAGGTCCGTCGCTGGGCGGGCGCGCATGCGGCCTTGAGCAAACAACAGGGCTATATTCCCCTTTGACTCGCCGAGCAGATCGATATCTCGTTCGGCGGTGGGTCCCTCAACGCATGTCGCTCCGACGAGCCCTTGAGTTCGAGCGGCGTTGGGGTCAATAGGGCAGATCTTCGGCATTGGATCCATGGTCTCATTGGCGCAGTGGCAAGTCACGTACCAGTCGGGCGCAGTTCGAAAAGGCCGCCGCTAGCACCGACACGGTCGAGCGGGCTCAGGCCAATCTTTCGCAACTTGCCTAAACGGACGCTTATTGCGAATCGTTCGTTTGGGCAAGCTTCATGGGGAGGGCAAAGCGAACACAGGTGTCATTGCGCAGGACCGACAAAACTTCGGTTACCAACGAGCCCAGGCTACAGATGCACGCAATCCATCTATTGCTGTCGGCGTTGTTGATTTCCACTGCTGAGCGTTACGACATCCTGCATCCTTTCACGCGGCAGTTCGTTTCGCTGGACTTTCCTACACTCTTGCCCTTCCCTTGCCGGTTCAGGCGGCTTCGGAGGCGTTGATAAACAACCTGGAGTGCATCAAATTTCGCCACCAGCTCTCGATCAGTGACCGGCGGACTTCTTGGGACAACTACTTCTGTCCGTCAGCTCACATGCCTTTTCGCGACGATGCCAAGCGTGGTAACGAGATATCGATAGGCCGATGACCTTCAATACCGACGCGACCGCAATCATTTGTCTCGCTTTCTCGATTGCGCGCAGCAATCGCTCCTTTGCTGCGCCGACTGGTAAGCGCTCTCCGTCCAGACGGCAACCCGTGACTCGAACAAGCACCAATAGGACACACATGACCGCCTGCAGTACTCGAACGCGCTGTCCGAGTCTTGCATTCTCGGCGTGAAGCTGTACCTCCGTCGCCGATATCGACTCGGCACCAACTGAGGCATTGAAAGAACCGCGAACTACCGCACTGGAAAGTCCTGGATGTCCTGGCGTTCAGCACGGGAATTTCAACCGGCACTAACTTCACTGCGTGTGGTTTGCTGTCAAGAGCAAGGCCCAGACGCTTTCACTCCCACGCCTGCCATGGCGGCCAAGCAAGCGTTCACGTACGTTTTCTCGTCGCAGCCGCATACGGGCAAGTATTGATTGACGCATCCCGAAGGTCGCAGTGCACATTCGAGCTCACCGCCGTTCTCTCCACAAACAGACACCTCGGTGAACGGGCAATACTCGTTCGGAGCGCAGGCCGCCGAGCTTGCTCCGCTGCACATACGTGGCCCGCCCGGGCTCGGAAGGGGACAGGCGCCAACGTCGAGGATCCCTTCGCCAGCCAAGGCCGCAAGGCAACGGTTGCCGTAAGTCTTGCCGTTGCAACCACAGACAGGGGAATCATCGGACTGGCACGCTGTTGGGATCAGCCGACACACTGAAGGCATGTCGGTTTGGCTGCAGTGCTGAGGCGGATTGTACGCGCAGTATTGACCTGCATCGCAGCCGCCCTGCCAATAACCGCAAGCCTTCCCCGCAGGTGCCACTCCGCACGGATTGTCGCTGCAGTCCCAGCCGTTTCCGTCGGCGGAGCAAACGCATTCATTGCAACCATCCCCCGAGGGCACGCGTGCGTTGGGTGTGCAATGCGAGATTGGTTTCGATTCGCAGGCGAACACGGTCGTGAAAGACACCCAATCAGCGGGTGGCTCGCATGAGATGTCATACTTGCAGCAGCCACCAGTCTTCGGGTCCCGAGACCAGGTGGTAAGCTCGGCACAACCGTCGGTCGTTGCACTTGGAGCGGGACAGTTCGGTTCGACGCAGTTCAGATCGGTGCAGGCCCATCTGCCCTTTTCGCAGGTGCAAACGTTGCAAGCGTCACCCAGCGGCTGAGTCGCCCCGGAAGTGCCGCAGGCTGCTCCATTGCTGACGGCCTCGCTACTACTGACTTCGCTGCAGCTAACGGCAGCAACAAGTGAAAGGGAGAGCGCGACGGCGGCAAGGGCAAAACTCAAGTTGTGGCGCATAACCGAATGCTTCAGCAATTCCCGTGCCAACGCAAGTGGCACACTTTGGCACATCACGTCTGTGAGCAGCGCAATTGCGCAATATTTGCCTCAAGCACCGCCTAAAGCCGGCGCAGTGCCACTGGCACAATCTGCCACAGCACGCCAAGCGCTGCACTGGCTGCCAGTGTCTTCGGCAAACCCAGCTTGAAGCGCAACATGGCGAGCAGCGCAAGCGCCGCCAGGACTGCCGCCGCTACGTCCACGCTTGCTAGTGTGGGCACGATTAGGCGTAGCGCGCCCCAGTGCGTCTCGGTCACCTGCCGAAACACTACGTGTAGGCCGAACCAAATAGTAAGGTTCAGGATGACGCCGACTACCGCGGCGGTTATGGTCGACAACGCTGCGTGCAAGCTGCGATTACCACGCAATGCTTCGATGAACGGTGCCCCGAGGAAGATCCAAAGAAAGCACGGGACGAAGGTAACCCAAACCGTTACGACCGCGCCAAGAATGCCGGCGAGCATCGGCGGCAAATCGCCAGAGTGGCGATGTGCGCCCATGAATCCGACAAATTCCAGGACCAGGATGAGCGGACCCGGAGTCGTCTCAGCGAGTCCCAAGCCATCGAGCATTTCACCAGGCGCGAGCCAACCATAGGTTTCTACTGCACGCTGAGCCACGTACGCGAGGACCGCGTACGCGCCCCCAAACGTAACAACTGCCGTCTTCGAGAACAGTACCGCCTGCTGGACGAACACCGACTCTCTTCCAAACACCGAGACCAGTGCCACGATTGGCAATAGCCATAGCGCCAAGCAAACGGCAATTGCGCGTAAGGCCCGAGCGAATCGTGGTTGCGTGTGCTCTAGCCCGCCAGCAGCCGCCATTCTCTCGATAACGGTGGCATGCTCATCTACGACTTGAATGCTCGACGGTGCCGGAAAGGCGTTGGGCCAGAAGCGACTGCCCAATAGACCACTTATACCAGCCGCAAGAACGACGCTGGGAAACGGTACGTTGAAGCCAAATATTGCAACAAATGAAGCCGCTGCTACGACCAGCATGACGCGCTTTTTGAGCGCGCGCTTGCCGATGCGCATTAGAGCTTCGACAACCAAAGCGAATACTGCCGCCTTGAGTCCAAAGAACGCCGCTGCAATCGCCGGCAAGTCGCGATAGCCTGCATACAGCACGCTGAGGCCCAGAATGGCAACGAACCCGGGAAGCACGAAAAGGATCCCAGCCGCCAATCCGCCGCGAGTCTTATGCATGAGCCAGCCGATGTAGGTCGCCAATTGCTGCGCTTCCGGCCCCGGCAAGAGCATGCAGTAGTTGAGCGCGTGGAGGAATCGCGCTTCATCGATCCACTTGCGTCGCTCGACCAACTCTTTGTGCATTAGGGCAACTTGCCCGGCAGGTCCACCGAAGCTCAGCAGGCCGATGCGTGCCCATACGGCAACCGCTTGACCGAACGACACCGGTTCATTGGGATTTGTGGTCCCCCTTTGGTTCTCACCGCTCATGCGCAATTCGCCCCTTCAGGTCTCCTTTCTTGCCTGCGCGGGTGGACATGCCACTCAGTCACAATTGCGCAATAGGGGCTTGCGCCCGCACGGGTGCGCCCCCATAGACTTTCACGTGGTGGGCTGCGCGTTTTCTACTGGACACGCAGATTCATCGGCTATCCTTGCGAAATAGCTGGCTATGACCCCTGATCCAAAACGCATCAAGGGCTTTCGCAATGCGGCCTCATTCGAGAATTGGATGGCGGCACATCATAATCGTGAGCCTGAATTGTGGCTAAAGATCCACAAAAAGGATTCAGGCAAGCCGACGGTCACCTATCCACAAGCCCTGGACGTGGCGCTCTGCTGGGGTTGGATCGACGGCATCCGCAAGACTTTCGACGAGCAATCCTTCCTTCAGCGGTTCACACCGCGCAAACCACGAAGCGTTTGGAGTCAAATCAATCGAACGCACATCACGCGATTGGTCACTGCCGGTCGGATGACGCCCCATGGTCAGCGGCACGTTGACGCGGCAAAGGCGGATGGCCGTTGGGACGCGGCCTACCCGGCGAGCAGCACCGTCGACGAAACCAAACTGCCGAGTGATCTCCGCTCTGCAATTCACGCAAATCCGCGCGCCAAGAAGACCTTGAAAACTCTCGGTCGCCAAGACCTGTTTGCCCTCGTCTATCGGACCAACGCGATGAAGACGCCTGCGGGACGCGCCCGAAAGATTGCATCGTTGGTGGCCATGTTGGCCAGTGGTGAGGCCGTTCGGTCACGCGCACCACGACGACCCGTCTCCAAGTAATGTCGCTCATCAAGGAGGCGGTATGATGGCGGCTATTTTATGCACTCGCCGCGGATCGAGCGCACTTCGTTCGGTTTCGGTGTGTTAGAGGGCCGTCGTGTCACCTGGACGCCAACTGAGTCTGCGCTTCGAAGGCGAACAGCAGATATCCGGCCCAAGCACGCTCGACACGCTTCAAAGTCAGCGTCGGCGGGCAGCGCCGGTGCCGTCTGGATTCATGGCCTTCAAGAACTTGAACAGGTCGCTGTCAGTAGAAAGGACGAGGGTCGTGTTCTTTGTGACGAGGGATCTGTATGCCTGCATGGTGCGCGTAAATTCATAGAAGGCGACCGACTCACGGTTCTGGTTGTAAGCCCTCGAGTAGATTTCTGTCGCTTTTGCGTCTGCAGTACCGCGGATTTCCTCGACCTGCCGGTACGCTTCGGATTCGATCTTGTTCAAGTCGCGTACGCGGTTGCCGCGGATTCGGGCAGCCTCGCCATTGCCTTCGGATAAGTAGCGTTCTGCGATCTGTCGACGTTCGCTGATCATGCGATCGTAGATTTTGGGGCGTACGCTTTCGTTGTAGTTTATCCGCTTGAACCGGATATCGAGCAGCTCGATGCCAAATATGCGGATCTTCTCCGCTGCGGCAGTGAAGATCTCGTCTTCAATCGCCCGACGACCTTTTTGGATGGGGACCAGTGTCCCGATGTCCGCTTTCGCTTTCACGTCGGACATTTGAGCGTCGCGAAGTGGGACGCGCTCTTTGGTGGTGCGAATGATCTCGATCAGTTCGTGCTTGGCAACAGCATTACGTGTCTCACTGCCAAAAATGTCGTCCAGCCGCGACTGTGCGCTACGTTCATCGCGCAGGCGCAGAAAATACTGCAGCGGATCTTTGATTCGCCATCGCGCAAAGAGGTCAACCGAGATGTATAACTTGTCTTCAGTTGGCATGTCCGACGGGTTACCGTCCCATTCGAGCACGCGCTTATCGATCGAGTTCACGTCTTGAATGAAGGGAGTCTTGAGCTTCAGCCCAGCAGAGGTAACCGGAACACCAAGCGGTCTTCCGAACTGTGTAATGATGACTTGCTCAACTTCACTCACGGTATAGAGCGCGTTCATCGCGATGTAAGCGCAGACTCCGAGGAGTGCTACTAGGACGAAAGGCTTCGTTCCGCTCATGGCCGCTCTCCCTTGTCTGCGTCGAGATTCAACATCGGCAGAATGCCGCGCATTTTCTCGTCGACGATGATCTTGGAACGTATGTTCGGCAGTACTTCCTGCAGCGTTTCAATGTAGATGCGTCGCCGCGTGACCTCTGGGGCTCTCGTGTATTCTGCCAGCAATGAGTTGAACCGAGCGACATCACCCTCAGCTTCGTTGACCCGCTTGAGCCGGTAGCCGTCGGCCTCGCGGATCCGCTGGTCCTTCTCACCTTCAGCCAGCGGGATCACTTTGTTGTAATCACGACGCGCCTCGTTGATCAGCTTCTCCTTCTCTTGCTGCGCTTGATTGACCTCATTGAAGGACTCTTGCACGGGCTCAGGTGGATTGATGTTCTTCAACTGGACCTGATCAATACTGATCCCCATCGCATACTTGGTGGAAAGTTCCTGCATCTTGACCAAGGCTTCAACTTCAATCTCCTGCCGCCCGATGGTAATCACTTCGTCCACCGTGCGATCGCCCACGACCTCTCGCATGACGGACTCGGAAACGTAGCGAAGCGTCTCGCTCGGCTCGCGAACCTTGAACAGAAAGTTCGTTGGATCCGAGATACGATACTGTACGACCCACTCGACCAACGCGGCGTTCAAGTCGCCGGTGACCATTTGTGTTTCTCGCTTGCCATCCCGAGTATGCGAACCCTGAAACGGGTCAGTCGCGCCTGGTGTAGCGAAACCGAATTCCTGCTTCAATTGGCGCTTTACCGGTACGATCTGCAGTGTGTCGATGCCGAGTGGTAGCTTGAAGTGCAGCCCGGGTGACACGACCTTCTGATACTTGCCGAAGCGCTGCACAACCGCAACCGAGTCACTCGGAACGGCATAGTAGGCAGACCAAACAACGACTCCGGTCATCACGAGAGCGAACAGAAGCAGAGGTGCTCGCGGAGCATTGGGGATGCGCTGCTTGAACGACGCTTTGCACCAACGGGCCCATCCCTCCAGTATGGAACCGAAGTTTGGGGATTTATCGTCGCTCTCGTCCCCGCTACCGCCGTGTGTCGACATTTGAGTGCTTTCTCTTTCCGCCGCAGCGCTCCACGTCGAACGCCCGAGGCTTCGTCACGCCAAGCGCCTCTGCAAGCGACGTGCCACGCGCCGAAAAATAACGAACTGCTGACAGTTGCAACTGGTGAACGCGCTCCGCGAGATGACAACAGACGAAGACACCGTGGTCGAGCTCCAGCACACGATTCGAAGTCCACGCAATGTCGGCCGCGCAGTGCCGATTGGGGATTTGCATTCTGCAAAGGCAGAATGAAAAGTCGCTCCCACGCGAAACGAACCTGGCGAGCTGTCGTGCTCGCGGCTACGCGTCGGAAGCCGCGCTGCTGCAGACGAGCGGCAAACCACCGTCATGGGACATGCGGTCCGGCTGGAAGTAGACGTGCCGCTGCCCATGTCGCTCGCGGTGCTGCTCGCACCAGTACTGTTCGCCGTCTGATGCCAGCCTGGCTTCAACGCATCGGGGACAAGGCGGTTCAATCCGCGGGTATTCCGGCGGCACTCCTTTTGGCCGGAATACGAGCACCGGACATGGTGCCAAACGAGTGACCGCCTCGGCAACCGAACCCACAAAGAATCGCGAAACTGCGCCACGACCATGCATTCCAACAACGACCATGTCAGCCTGTAGATCGGAAGCTAGTTGTGCAATCTCTTGCGCCGGAGCGTGATACCGCAAGTGGGCAACTACGCGCAGCGGAAGGGCGCCAGCAATCCGTGGGCGCGACTTCTCGAAGGCGGCGACGCTTATTGCAACGTGCGTTGTTAGTTCTAGAGATGCTTTTTGATCAAACGGAGCTGACTCTGCGGTGGCTTTGATGGCGGTGGCATCTTGCAGGGGGAGCTCAACGGCTGGAATTACGTGCACTACGTGCAACTCCGCACTCGCCTCAGCCGTGGCCAACTCAAGCGCCCGCCCGAGTGCAAGTTCACTTGCCGTCGAATAGTCAATACCGACCAGGATGAGGTACGGGCTTGGTGCATGCGTCATGTCGTCTGTGCGCTGCAATCGTCGGGCCACAGTCCCAAGTCAGATCCTGCCGACTACTTTAGACCGCGGTTTGCCAGCAATGGCGCGGTAAACGGGTCCGCTGTTGCCGTACCAAGCGAACGGTGGTTGCTCTGGGTTGTCGCCCGCGCCCACTAGCGATTCGCATCGTGCCTGTGTCACCAGAGGGTTGGTTGGCATTCTGCAAAGCAGTGCGACTGCAGGTCTTGTGGCCATGAGCGTTCCCGAGATCCTGGGGCCACGGAAATTCATTTGACTATTATGGACAAGCGCATTGGCAAGTTAGAGTCGTGACTGCGGCACTGGGGCAGAACGCTTGACCAGCTAGTAGCTAAACCTTGGCAAAGCTCGCATGTCATGGGGATCCGCGCTGTCATCGCGATTCGACTATACTTGGAAGTGACTTTGCTTTCACGTAGCCTAGGGGCGGTATCGACCGTTTTCGCTGTAGCCGCCTGAGTACGCAGCACACTTGAAAAGTGCAAGTGACGATCGCGAACGAGGCGCCCATTGAAAGGGCACACGGGTTGCATGGCGTTGCATCGTCAACGATTCGCAACTCCCTGGTGTTAGGAATGCCCCCATGATTGTCCGCAATGTGATGCTACTGTCAGTGCTAACCACGACGATTGCCGCCTACGGTTGCAGTGGGACGAAAGCCTCAGCTCCGCCGCCTTCAGCCCCAGTGGCAGTGGCACCAACCAAATCCACCGCTTCGACGCTCAATCCAAAGCCCGACGACGACCCAACTCGTGGCACGATCATCATAGCGCAGGATATCCGAGTGGCGTGCGGATTGGCTGATGACGATGCGCATTTTGCCTTTGATTCGGCCCATGTTGTTGCAAATGACAGGCGCATGCTAAGGACCCTGGCTGATTGCTTTGTGTCGGGGCCGCTAAGGGGACGCCAAATGAGCCTGGTCGGGCACGCCGATCCGCGAGGTTCCGATGACTACAACCTGGCTCTTGGAGGTAGGCGAGCCGATAGCGTCAAGGGAATCATGGTCGCCGAGACTATGATTAGTAGCCGCGTATCGACGACTTCTCGGGGTGCCATGGATGCAACGGGGACGGATGAAGTGTCATGGGCAAACGACCGACGTGTGGAGATATTTCTCGGAAAGTGAATTCCGTACCGTAAATATCTTAGCGGAGGATAGTCAACAATCTGTGAGCGGTGCGGCTCGACTATCCAAGTGCGAGATTGGCGCACTACGATGGAGCGCGATCACTGCGCCACTAATGCGCTCTAGTCTTGATGGCCCATGCGTTTCGTTGCTATGAAAGTCGCTCTAGCGCCACGCAAGAAATCGGTGAGCGCAGGCTTCGCAACGGTACGAGCGCCAGCCTGTCAGTACTTTAAGCAGCCTTTCCAGCGGACCGCGCGTACGCGCCCGGCGGGTGTCGAAGTCGCTGCAGCGCGGGCACGAAAGGTTGCGATGAAGTCCCAACCATGCTCTGCCGGCCGATAAGCTTGTTGAAGTCTCATTCATGTGGGAGTTTCGATTTGCAACGCCCGTGCCGCAAGTCGATATGCGGTGCGCCCGCGATATGCATCCCAAATGTACTCGGGTGACGCCAGGCCCGCTCCCTCGGGGCGAGCGACACCTAAGGCGCGTGGATTGGCGATTTACGAAGAGTTCGGGCTTGCACTTCGTCAATTCGCGAATTTGGCATCGAGCGAGCAAACGGCATAAACGTTGTTGCGAAATTGCCAGCAACTTCTGCGGCTGGCCTTGCCACAGGCGAATTGGAAAACGCCGCAGTGCTGCCGCGGCCAGCCGCAATAGCAACTATTGGGCGACTTCGCCGCGCAATAGTTTAGTTGATCCTCGCCAATCAGCGAAGCTGGGCAGTGGAGACTTTTTGGCACCGATCGTGCAGGTGCGCCTGCATTGCGCGAAGTCGACTCACTACCAGCACGGATGGCTCGGTTGAGGAGCAACTATGAAAAAGAATGCAAAGTCATGCGTACTGCGAGCGGGAGCGGCAATGCTATTGCTTTCATTTCCCATCGCCTGTTCAGATTCCGACGCCCAGACCGGAGCTGGCAACAACGCCGGCTCACAGAATGGCGGCGCTGCTGGCAGAAGCTCGAATGCTGGGAACGGCGGCACCATCGCCAGTTGGAGCGGGTCAGGCAATCCCAATAGCGCGGGCGGCACGAGCAGTGCTGGAAATGCAGGAGTCACCGCGACTCCGGTTTTGCCTGTGGAACTCGGAACGGCGAAAGGATACGTAATCCTGGCAGAGAGCGGGATTTCAAGCGTACCTACCTCGGCGATTACGGGAAATGTCGGCCTTAGCCCCGCAGCGGCAACCTTCATCACGGGATTCTCGTTGAGCGCGGATGCAACGAACGTATTCTCGACGGCGTCACAGGTAGTCGGCAAGCTCTATGCGGCAGACTATGCAGCCCCAACTCCGGCAAATTTGACCACGGCCATTGGCGACATGCAGCTCGCCTTCACCGACGCCGCGGGTCGCCCGGCTGGCACCTCTGAGCTAGGTGCCGGAAATATTGGTGGAATGACACTGACTCCCGGGGTCTACAAATGGACAACTGCACTTTCAATCCCGACCGACGTTACGTTGACCGGCAATGCAACGGCTGTGTGGATCTTCCAGATTGCACAGAACCTCACTATGAGTAGTGGGTCGAAGGTCGTGCTGGCTGGCGGGGCGCTGTCGAAGAACGTCTTCTGGCAGGTTTCCGGTCTCGTAGAGCTTGGCACTACTGCGCATTGCGAGGGCGTCGTCCTGACGCAAACCTCTGTCACGCTGGGCACTGGGGCATCGCTCAACGGCCGATTGTTTGCGCAGACGGCGGTCAATATCGACAGCAGTACCGTTGTTGAGCAAGCTCAGTAGTTCAATTTGATGGCGGCCTGCACAGTTACTAATTGGGCGGGCCTAACCAGAAGTGTCTCAGTTTACAAAGAAACAAGTCGGTTCCATGGCGTACCAAAGGCGTGCGCGCCGGAACGAGGAGGAAGCAATGAAGAACGATCATCAAAGTGGAAGTCTGTCTTTTGTCTTGGCCGTCGTTGCAGGAGCTAGCATGGTCGGGTGCGCGAGCGCCCCCCCCATGCGCACTGAATCTTCGACCTCAGGGATCCGCGCGGCGCAGGAGGTCGGCGCGGAGAAGGTCCCACAAGCCGCTCTGCATCTGCAACTTGCCAAGGAAGAATTGGAACGCGCGAAGAAGCTCGGCGCTGATGGCGACAAGGAACAGGGCTCGTCAATGCTGCTGCGTGCCCAGGTTGATGCCGAACTAGCCGTCGCACTCTCTCGAGAGAGCGCTGAACGCACTGAAGCCCAAGCAGCGGTTGGGCGAGTGAATCAACTGCTCCAAGAGAACAAGTAGCCGGCAAAAAGCACGACATTGCAACAGAAAGCCACCAAAATGAAAATGAACACTCTAGTAATTGGCGCCGCCTGTGCGGCACTTCTCAGTAGCTGCGCAGCGACAGTCCCACTCGAACTCACTAACGCTCGTGAAGCATATCGGCGAGCAAGCAACGGACCCGCAGCTCAAGTCGCACCGGCAGAATTGCACGTGGCAAATCAGGCGCTCGCCCAGGCGGAATTGTCCTTCCAGAAGAACCCGGACTCTTACCAGACGCGCGATCTCGCGTATGTTGCTGGTCGCAAGTCCGAGCTTGCCACGGCGACTGCCTCGATCAACATCCAACAAGCGAAAGAAGCTCAGGCGAAGAACGACTTTCAAACGGCCCAGGGGAAAATTGTTAAGGACACCAAGGAAGACCTGAATCAAACGCGCACAGCGCTTACAGCTGCGGAGCAAACTGGGGCGGCAACGTCAGTGGCGCTGGCAGCGTCAGAGCGCAGCGGCAACCTCTCGGCTCAACAGCTTGCCGCCGAGAAGGCAGCGCGCATTGCCGCAGAAAAGAAGGCTTCCGACGCACAGATGGCACTTGCCAAATTGGGATCGGTCAAGGACGAACCCCGCGGCATGGTGATCACGCTTTCGGGAAGTGTGCTCTTTGCGTCCAATCAGTCAGTACTATTGCCCGAAGCGCGAACGCGACTCGATCAGGTGGTTGCAGTGCTGCTGACGACGCGCGAACGAAACCTCACGATCGAAGGCCACACCGACTCACAAGGCACGGATGCCAATAATCTGAGCTTGTCGCAGCGCCGAGCCGACGCCGTCCGTGACTACATCGTAGCCAAGGGATACCAAGCTGACCTAGTTAAAGCCACTGGGCTTGGTGAGGGGCGTCCGATTGCCGACAACGCTGGTCCCGAGGGACGCGCCAACAATCGGCGAGTCGAGATCGTCATTGCTCGTGACGTGCATGCATCTAACCCGTAATGCACATAACCTCGAGCGAGGCCACTTTATGAATCAAGATCAAGCGGCAGGCAAATGGGAGCAACTCAAGGGACAAGCCAAGAAGTTTTGGGGTGAACTCACTGACGATGACTTCAAGAAGGCAGAAGGCTCGCTCGAGAAGCTCTACGGCATCATTCACGAGAAGGTGGGTGATACCAAAGCGACAATCCGGGAGAAATTCGACAATATGCAGCAAAAACCAAAGGATAGCCCGTGATGTGGACGATTGCGGTCATTCTCGTCGTCCTCTGGGCACTCGGGTTAGTAAGTTCCTACACCATGGGGGGATTTATCCACATTCTCCTCGTAGCAGCGGTAGTTGTGGTGCTCGTTCGGGTCATTCAGGGGCGTCGCCTGCTCTGAGCAATAGCGGTCGGTGAACGATGAAGGTCGTGGGCTGAGAGTTGCCCACGACCAGCGGTGCCAGTCGGGTCATCGGATTGGCTGCGTATGGCGTTGTGATACTCGGGGAGTCTTAGCGTAGCTTAATTTAGCCACGCGCAACGAGCCGAAGCAAGCCGCGGAACGCGATGTGGAGCAAGGCATAGCCGAGCACGGCAATCACTAATGGCCAGACGACAGGGGCGCCATCGATAGAACTGCTTGCTACGATAGACTTGAACGGCGCGTAGAATGGCCCTGTCAAGCTACCTATTGCTCCGAAAAACCCTGACGTTCTTCGCGCCCCAATAAACTCCAGCAGAAGACGCACCACCAACAAGGTATACAAGATCCCAAAGAAATAGTCCGAGACTCGCGCGATGCGGTTGAGGATGAGAATTCGTCTGCTAGTCGTAAAGTCAAAGCCCCTTGGCGTGTCAAAACTGCGCATGTACGTGCTCTAACGCAAGTATCACGCCACGTCTGAAGCATGGGGTTGCCCTGCGTCAGGCGAAAGGAGCGAATTTCCGAATCGACGGGTTACAACGTTCGGAGTGGCAAATTGCGAATGGTCACTCATGCTCTGTTGCAAATTGCAGATCTACGCCTCTGCGTGGATTGTTATTGGTCAACAAACAGCCGGGCCAAACTCCTCACGTTATTGACAGGGCTTGAGGTTCGTCGAGAGCGGCTCCGGAAAACACCTGGCGACACCCCGCAATACCGAATTCAGCGGCCACTAGCGGCACGAAGCGTGCTTAGGTGTCGTGGCCCAAGACCAACAGCAGCCTAGCGACGGGGGTTCGTCGGCCCTGAGTGGAGACTGTCGCATCGAGCGCGAGGGCGACAGAATTCGATTGTTCGGAGACTTGCGCATGCCCGACGCAGCGGCGCTTTGGCGAGCCCTCCATAAGGAGACCGCGCAACGGTCGAGCGAGATCACCTTTGACCTTGGCAACGTGCAAGCAGCCGACGGAGGAATGTTGGCGCTCATCATTGCGCTCCGGAACGAACTCTCGGCGTGCGGGGTTAAGGCTGAGCTCGTGGGGGCCAACGAGCGGGTCGAGACCATCGTCAAGCTCTATTCCGGCCACGCAAGCATCACCAAGCATGTGAGACGAAGACCCGAAGGAGTGGTGGTGCAGGTCGGGCGAGCCACGGCTGAGGTCATGGAGGATGCGCGCGCACTCATCGAATTCCTCGGTGGCATGCTCTTGGCTGGAATCACCTTGGCTCGGCACCCGCGCAAGGGGCATTGGAAAGAGGTCGGGCCACTCTGCGAAACGGCGGGCGCCAACGCCCTGCCGATCGTGCTGCTCATCAACTTCCTCGTTGGCTTTGTGATGGCCTTTCAATCGGCAAAGCAGCTAAAGCTGTACGGCGCGAACATATATGTTGCTGACCTTGTTGGCATTTCGGTGACGCGTGAGCTTGCCCCGCTGATGACCGCGATTGTCGTGTGCGGCCGGTCTGGCGCCGCGTTTGCCGCGGAGATTGGCTCAATGAAAGTCAACGAGGAGATCGACGCACTAAGGACGTTGGGCTTGAGCCCTTTCGGTTGGCTTGTGGTGCCGCGCACCTTGGCGTTGGTCCTCGTTCTACCGCTACTGACTCTCATTGCCGACTTCGTCGGCATTGCCGGTGGCCTTTTTGTTGGCATTATCGACCTCGATATCACAGTTAGGGGCTATTATAACGAAACCTTGACTGCCGTTCACGGGTGGGATGTCTCGACTGGACTGCTGAAGAGCGTCGCCTTCTCGATCGCCATTGGGCTCATCGCATGTCAGCAGGGCTTTGCAGCCTCGGGGGGCGCTGAGGGCGTTGGTAGGCGCACTACTTCGGCGGTAGTTGTTTCACTCTTCACCCTAATTCTAGTTGACTCGGCGTTCACTGTATTCTTCAGGGCAATCAACCTATGAAGGATGCAACCGATACCGCCGCAACGGTTCAGCAACGCCGGTCAACGGAGTTTCGACTGAGCCCTGCGCGCCCCAATCGCTCGATGGCACGACGCAAACGGGTGGGAGCGAACAAGCCAATGGTCGAAGTCAAGGACCTCTCGATCGGTTGGAACGAAGACATTGTGCAGAGAAATCTGAGCTTCGAGGTCCAACATGGTGAAGTGTTTGGGATCCTCGGCGGGAGTGGAAGTGGCAAATCGACGTTGCTAAGATTTCTGGTTGGGCTGGAAAAGCCTTTGATGGGTCAAATCGATATCGCCGGACACAGTCTCCCAAGTCTCGATGCAGGCCTGCCACCGTTCGGCGTGATGTTTCAAGCCGGCGCACTCTTTGGGGGATTGACCGTTTGCGAGAACGTGTCACTCCCTATCGAAGAGTGGACGGTATTGCCGGCCGATGCGGTGGAGGCGATAGCACATGCGAAATTGAAGCTCGTCGGCCTCGAGGGGGCTGCTGACAAATTTCCAGCTGAGCTTTCTGGCGGCATGAGAAAGCGTGCTGCGATCGCCCGAGCTCTGGCATTGGATCCGGAGCTGGTGTTTCTCGACGAGCCGTCTGCTGGTCTCGACCCTGTGATGGCTGCCGAACTCGATGAGCTCATTACCACGCTTTCGAAGACGCTCGGGCTTACAGTCGTCATCGTGACCCATGAGCTCGAGAGCATTTTCCGCATTATTGAGCGCGTTGTGCTGCTCGATAGGGAAGCGAAGACCAGCATCGCCATCGGTGCTCCGCGCGAGCTTTGCCGCAGTGACGACCCGCGCGTTAGCAATTTCTTCAACCGTAAGAGCAAGGGAACCTGAGGCGCATGTCGACGCCGGTGAATTACTTCAAATTGGGATTGTTCGTCATCGTCGGTTGCGTCGTCGTGATCCTTTCGGCTGTGCTTTTTGGCGGCGTCTTCGCCCGGAAGGACGCGATCCAGTATCACTCGTACTTCAATGAGTCCGTGCAAGGTCTGGACGTGGGGTCTCCGGTGAAATTCCGCGGCGTGACCATTGGCCATGTGTGTGCAATTGAGATAGCGCCGGATCACCGCATGGTCGACGTCGTGAGCGAACTGGATACTAAGGAAGTCATGCGGATGGGCCTAACGGAAGCTGGGAGAAGACACGGCTCTGAGCGGTTCGCCATTCCACCCGATCTTCGAGCTCAGCTTAACTCTCAAGGGGTCACCGGTGTCAAGTTCGTCGCGATCGACTTCTTCGACGTAAAGAGCAATCCGCCGCCGCAGTTGCCGTTTTCCGCCCCGCAAAATCACTACATTCCCGCCGCAGCAAGCATGATGAAGACCTTGGAGGACACGATTACCAAAGCGATGGAACGCCTCCCGGAGATGGTCGATGCGGTGGTCCTGATCATGCGACGTATCGACGGACTTTTTGCGACGCTCGAGCGGCAGGACGTCTCAGGCAAGGCGGTTGCGACACTGGCCAACGCCGACGCCGTGATGGCGACCCTGCAGGTCGCGCTTGGTCGGATCGACAAGCAAGACCTTGGGGGCAAGGTGGCTACGACGCTTGCCGAAGTAGACGTCAACCTGGGCAAGCTAGACCGGGTCCTCGAAGCGTTTAGTGGCAAAAATGGGCTCCTCGCAAGCGCTCAGCGAGCCGCGGATTCTTTCGGCGAGGTCGGGCGAGCCGGTCAGGGAACGCAGAAGGAGCTCGAAACTACACTACGCGACGTCAGCGAGGCGGCCGAGGCGGTCCGAGCGCTTGTCAACGCCATCGAGCGCGATCCGGACATGCTGCTTAAGGGCAAATCCAAAACAAGGAGCGCTCGATGATCAGCCGAATCAGGGAGATCCCGTTATTGGTTGCTTGTGCGGCAGCCGCCGCGCTCATGCCCCTTTCCTGTGCATTGACATCAAAGGCTGAAATCGTTGGTGTTCGCTATTTTAGCCCGGAGCCAGTCAAGCCACGGAGTAACAATCTAGGGCCCGTGGGCGCCAATGCGCAGCCCCTTCAACTGAGGCTCGGGCGAGTGTCCTCGGGTCCGAACTTGCGGGAGCGGATCGCCTATCGCAGCAATACCTACGAGGCAGGGTATTACGAGGATTTCCGTTGGACGGAACGCCCCGAGACCTTTCTTAGGCGTCAACTTGGCCTGTCACTTTTCGAGGCGCGTGGAGTTATCCGAGCGGTGGGCGCGGTTGCCCCAACCTTGGATGTGGAACTGATCGTCTTTGATGAGCTTCGTCTGCAAGAAGGACGCGCGGTTCGAATTCAGCTAAAGCTCACGCTCTATCAAAGCGATGTAGTGCTTTTGGAGGAGACGCTCACCCTGGAGCGCTCAGTTTTGGGCGAGAACCCACGGATTGAAGATATTGTTGCCGCGATGTCAGCTGCGCTCGATGCGGTTGCCCAAGAAGTTGCAGTGAAGGTGGTACGGGTTCTAGCGGCACGGCGCTTACAAACAGCCAACGAACCGACACTTTGACCCGGGGGAGCCAAAACGTCCATCCCGCGGCAGCGCACTCTTGGACGAGGCGTTGAGCGCAAAGCGCGACATGAGATTGGGCCCGTACCTTGCAGGCCCGATGCTGTGACAAACGAAGCTACCTTGCTGGCAAGAATCTGCCCCCGCCTGAACCAGTTCTGTTCAAACCGCGCACAGAAGGCCTGGTCAATCGCCATCGAGACCGTTCACAATTGGGAAAACGACAATGTTTCTCGACTGGCGGCAGCACTCTCGTGTTACACAATCCTGTCCGTTGCTCCGTTGGCGATCCTTTCTGTAGCACTAGCGAGTTCGGTATTCGGTCAGACCGCGGCACGTGGCCAAATTGCTACGCGGATTGGTGCTGCGGTCGGCCCCGAAGCAGCAAGGGCGATTGAAAGCCTCATCCTAAATGCTCGTGCTCCTGGTTCTGGCCTTTGGGGCACTGGGTTTGGCATCATAGTTCTGCTTATTGGCGCATCGGGTGTATTTGTTGAGCTGCAATCCGCCATGAACATGATCTGGAAGGTGGAATCCGCTTCGGGCCAGGTGCTGAAAGCGTTCGTGCGGCAGCGCTTCTTCTCGTTTGCTATGGTCCTTGCCGCTGCAACGCTTCTGCTTTTATCGCTGGTTCTCAGCGCCACGCTAGGCATCCTCGGAAGCTCCTTCGAGGGATATCTGCCGGGCGGTGCGCGGGTTTGGCAGTTGGTCAACGTGGTGGGGTCGCTCGCACTTACCACTGCGCTGTTTGCGCTCGTTTTCAAAGTCGTTCCCGATGTCGCAATCGCTTGGAAGGACTTGTTGCCTGGAGCCTTTCTTACGGCTACCTTGTTTACGATAGGCAAGTTGCTGCTCGGTGTCTATATTCAGAAGTCGTCGATCATGTCGTCGTTCGGCGCGGTAGGTTCGCTGGTGGCCCTTCTGGTCTGGGTATACGTCTCGAGTCAGATCTTCTTCTTGGGTGTAGAGTTCACTGTACTCTGGGTGCAACGAAGTGGGCGAAGCGCGACTACGCAGCCTACTCGATAGAATGCCAAAGATGTCACTCGAGTCGACTTGAACTTGTATATCCGAGGTTCAATACCGCCGGCGCCACAAGATATCGAGTGCGGAGCCACCACGGTCACCCACGACAGCCGAAAGCGCCCAAGCTTGCCGTAACTGCAGCTCGAGCGTGAGAAAAGTGCGATCCGGGCTCTGTCCGAAGGTGGGTTCACCGATGGCGCGCGTCATTCGAGCGATGACGCGCGGCGTGAGCTGTACGTTCAATTCGGGCCGGGCAGTACCAGTGCTGGTGTCGAGACGCGCACTCACATCGAGTTTCGTCATACGCGCCAGTGTTCGGTTCAGTCCCTTGACCGCTGAGTCTCCCGCAACCCCAATGGCTGTAGCTGTCGAACTTCCCGCCTGGCCTGGCGTGTTCGAGACGCGAAACGTTCCATCTGGGGTGCCAAACATAAGCAGGCTTACGATCTTGTCGGAGCTCAGTGGGGGCTCGGCCCGCAACTTCAGCATGCCGTCCTTCACCGTGCCGGTGTATTGCGCGTAGACGCGATACTCTGCCGACGAGTCCCAGCGTGCTGTCGCGTTGACCTCGGGATCACCTGGATCACCACCATCGAATATCACGAGACCATTCTCGATTTCGAAGATCTTGCCCGACACGTCCAGCTTGCCCCCTTTGAGCTCCAGGCGTCCCACGAGAGTCGTTTTGTTTGCCACGCGCGCCAGTAGATCGCCGCCAATCCGCACCTTGATCCTTGCGCCCTTTTGAATCCAGACGGCGCTGCCGAGATGCACTTCGACGTCCAATGCTTCGCCTCCGCTATTGGCATCTATCTTGAGCGGCTGAACGGGAAGCGCCACGAATTGGCCATCGCTGCGACGGGCGCCGATTCGTAAGTGCTCAGCGGGCTCTAGGTCTTGCAAGCTCGATGGATCGAGGTCGGGCAACTCGAGGTGGAGCTCGGGTATAGAGAGCCGAAACTTGGTCGCTTTCGCCTCCGACGATCTTTCGAACGTGAGGTCGACGCGTCCCCAGGCGTCGCCGACTACCTGCCCCTCGATGGTCACTGGGATCTGTTCGCCACGCCGAATGGCAATATGGGCTTCGCCGGATGTGGGCGAAAGTCCCTGAAGTTGTGCACTTGCGCTTCCCGTAGCGCGTCCGGTAAGACCACTTGCCTGTATGTCTTGGATGCGCAGGTTGCCGTCGCGGATCGCGACGCGCGCCCCAATCGACTCGAACCTCTGCCCAATGCCCGGGATCTGAACGACGCCCCGTGACAGGGTTGCCTGGCCCTCGACTCGGGGTACCCCCTTTTCGAGCGTGATGCTCAGCTTTGCATCGGTCGAGCCTTCGAGCTCGTTGAATGTGTCACTCAATAGCGGGCTAAGTACACCTAGCTGAAAACCTCGTGCAACGAGCTCGCCGTGGAGCGCTGGATCGACCCAGGGTGTGAATTTTTCCCCCCAGCTCATCTTGGTCTTTACCTGGACTTCGAGCGCACCGCTTTTGCTCCCGGAAAGCTGCACGTCTGCCGCAATTTGCCCGTTGGAGGCGTCAGCAGCGAGGCTAGCGCGCTCGACAGCGATGTTGCCCAATGCGAGCTGCGCGCCTTCGAGTTTGGCAACGAATGCAGCGTCGTGACCCCAATTGCGGAGTGCCAGTTCGCCGCTAACCAAACCCGAACTTTGGCGCGTAAGAATGGCTGGAAGTGCCTCGAGAGGGAAGCGGTCGAATCGAGCGACTAGGTCGCCCTGCAATGGCGACGGCCCATCCAAGGTTGCAGTCATTAGGCGACCGATGTCTCCCGTCCAGCTCGCTTCGAGGTTGCCGAGTGTGCGATTCTGTTGATTGGCCTCGACTCGAATCCGCCCCCGCTGCCGAGAACCATCGGCATGCAGGTTGACGTCGAGCTTGAGCCTCTGTTTACCGGCAATTTGCCCTGACGGATTCGAAAGACCTTCAATCGTTCCGTCAACGACGAGTTTCGGATCCTTATACGTCCCTTCGACGGCCACGTCGAGCGAGGCGACGCCGCGCAAACCTACAATGCGCACGATTTCTGGGAACTGTTGGAGCCGTCGCCGGGGGATGTGGATGGTGCCGATGACTGGTATGCGTTGGGCCTCTAACGTATCGAAGTGCAGGCCTGGCCAAATACTCTGCGGCAAAACTGCAACCGCCTGCGCGACAATGAGTGTGCCATGTCGATCGAATAGCCGCGTGGACAAATCCGCCCGCTGACCATTGCCCAACATTTTTAGCTCGAGCAAGCCGTCAACTCCTTGAAGCGACCAGGGCTGCGCCTTCTCGGCCGCCACCACATCCAGCACCTTTGCCTGGACGCCACGACGACCCGCAAGTTCGAGTGAGTGTGTCTCGAGCCGCGCAGTGACCTCGGGTTGCTCGTCCCCGTCGCTCGGCCCCCGCGCTATCACACCGAAGATGACGGTGCCCGATGTGTGATCGAGCGGCAGATCAAGCGCACGGATCCATGGTTCGAGCCTCGCGAGGTCGAGCTCGGCGTGTGCCGACAACGAGAAATCGCGCGAGCCAAGCACAAGCTCGGGACGCGCCAGCATGCCTAGAGGCAAGGACCGAACTACGATACTTACGTTGCCGTTCGGTGTGAGCCTAGCCAAAAGCTTTGCACCAATCCTGGCTCGATCGAGCGTAATGTCCACGTCAGTGCTGGCAACTTCAATGGCACCGATCTTTACTTGCGAAATGCGCCCGCGTACGAAGCCTTCCGCTGCGGGTCCTGGGTTGAAGTAGCGAGCGACGAGGGTTGCTTGTCCGGCTTGCACCGGCAAACGGATCCCCAAGATCGGTGCTAGACGAGCCCAATCCAGTGACACCGCCTCAAGCTCCAGCTGCTCAAGCTCAGTTCCGAACACGAGTGAAGCATCGGCGGTACCGGCTCCGTCAAGGTGCAAACGACCAAGCTTGAGCTTGCCGCCGCGCAAGTGAACATTCTGGACTGAGATCGCGATGGCACCCTCGCTAGCAGGAAGCAAGAGCCGCGTGCTCTCCATGGAAAGTGTCGGCTTCAATCCCAGTTCCGTGGTGAACTCGAACTGCTGAGCGTCGTCGCGTTCACCAGTGGCCGTGAGGCGGGCGTGCTCAAGCGTGCCGCCCGCGTCGACATCGAGGTGACGAAAGCTCTGCCCGATTGCGTCGATTGCGCGAGCGCGCAAGTGAACGAAACCGGTAGGTGTTCCGTGCCCTCCGGTGGCTTCGGCGCGCACATCGAGTTCGCTCGCGCGGATTTGGGCGATTTGCACGCCTTGCAGGCGCGCCCGTGACTGCGCCGACCAATGGCCGTCGCCGAGCCAGAAGCGTGCGCTGACCTCAACTGAGCCGCGAACACGCAACCCATTGACGAGCGCAAACAGACGCTCGGGATCGAAAAGTTGGGTGACGCTTTCGATGGACACAACCGACTCAGCGGGCACAGCCCCAAAGGTCGCTGAGAAGTCCAACGTGGTGTGCGCGCCCCGTTCCAGGATTTGGCCCCGCCCTTGAGCCTCGATTGCACCGGTTGGCGTCCGACGAATCGCACCAGTGCCATTGACAGCAGGGATGTGCGTTCCTGAAATTTGCCCTGGTGACGATGCCCACGCGTAGTTTCCCGTCAGGTCTCCGCGACGAGACACGGTGAGTTGCGCGTGCGCCGCAACCCCGATCTGCGTTTGCGGCGCATCCACCAACATGGTTGCGAGGTTCAAGCGCTCGGCTTGCAGTTCGGCATCGAGCCCCAAGCCTTCGACGACATTTGCGCGACCGAAGACGCGGAGGATTTCCCTGGCCCCAGGCGTCGTATCGTTAGCCAAGACGCGCACCTCGAACTCTAGAGCCGAGGGGAAACCTTCAGCCTTCGCCCGTATAGCCAGGCCCTCCCTAATGCGTAGGCTCGGTGCCACCCGTGCGACGGTGGCGCGCTCGAGGCGCGGAGTGTCGAGCGATGCCACCAATTTGTCGCCAGACCAATCGACGACAGCAACTGCCTGGCTGCCGGCAAGCGTTCCCTTGTACCACGCGTGGACGACGAGCCCCTGCGCACGCGTGTTCTTATCCGAGGCGTACCCGACTGGCGAACTCTTGCCAAGCGGCAGCACCAGAGTGCCACCGAGTTCGCCCATGGGATCAACGGCGTAGGGCAGCCCTCGACCGAGCAATACAGTGCGGTCGACATCCAGGCTCAAGACGTCCATCACGACAGCGAGTCTTCCAGTAGCTTGATCCAGCTCCGCATCGACTGCAGGCGCCGTCCCGAGGCGGCCATGGACCCAGGCATGGCGGACCTCGATTTGGCGAAGATGAACTGCGGGCGGCGGCGAGTTGCTCGCGTCGACCATCTTGTGTGGTGGGTCGAACGCTGAAAAGATTGTTGGGGAACTGAATCCGTTGTCGATGAGCGTCAGTTCCACGTAACTGGCAGTGACGCGTCCTAGGTCGATGGAAAGCGGAGCTCGAGGATGCATCAGGATGGCCCAAACCAGCGGTAGAACGGCGAGCTTGGCCGTCCCGCCGCGTACAATCAAGACACGATTTCCTGCTGCATCGAATACGCTGCCATGGACACCACTAGCTCCAGAGAATCCGATTCGAGCTACTTGCTCGATGTGGATTTCGCCCTGAAATTGGCCACGCAACACTGCGTTGGCTTGGGCAACGGCGAATGCACGAACCGACGAGAGCCTGAGCGCAGCGAGTAGCGTCACGGCCAGCAGCGCCACGACACTGCCGATCGTGAGCGCAGCGATTGCAACACGGCGAGTCAACCGACCAAAACCACTCAGGGGTGCGTGGCTCCGCATCAGAAGGCCTCACCAATTCCGAGTGACACTGCAATGGGCACACCCCAAATGGTCTTTGGAGTTCCCTCATCGGGCAGATTTGGCGCCTGCATTCCTGGAACGCGGTAGCCCACGTCCAACCTCACCGGGCCTATCGGCGTTGCGTAGCGGAGGCCGGCTCCAATACTCAGATGCGGCCTCCACCGAAATCTAAGCATGGTTGGAGCAACATCACTGCCATCAATGAAAAGCACACTTTCGACTGGTCCAGCGATTGGAAATCGAAGCTCGATGCTGGCCTCCCACAGGGTAAAGCCTCCAAGCGGCAAGTTGCAAAGCAAGGTCGACGTGACGGAGCCCACGGGAATGCATTGGCTTGCGATCTGCGCCGTCGTCTGGCCTGGATTGAAGAATGGCACGATGCCGTGCGGGCCGATCTCACGCGGTAAGTAGCCGCGATTCGAGCCCGGACCGCCGGAGAAGAATCCGCGCAAGAACATGATCTGAATGTCGCGGACCCACTCCGAGCGACTCGCGCCGCCGGATGTCTTGGTCAGTGCGTTTGGCTCGACCGTCGAGCCATAGTTCATAGGAAATAGAAGGCCAAGCGAGCCTCGAAGAGCGATGGTCACGCGATGACTAACTGGTAAATAGGCGCGTGCCTCGGGTTGAAGTTTCCAATCGCGGGCGTCGCCACCAACGCCTGCAAATTGGAGATTGCTTGACAAGTAGAAGCCAGAATGTGGAGAAAGCTGCGAGTCGCGGACGTCGAGCACGACCGTGACCGAGGGATAGGAGACGAGAATGTTGCGCAGATCTGGATCCTTTTCGCCGCGGTAGGTAAAGGGGCTATTGATCTGAATGTTGTGGGAAACGATGCCATCCAGCTTGCGGTAGCCTCGCTCGAGCCCCACGCTCGAGCGAAGCTCGCGATAGCCGAGAGTGGGCGCACCAGCAACCGGGTCAGCGGAGAGCAGGACCGGGTAGATACTGCCTTGTGCATTGATGAGCGCGTGGGTTCGAGGCTCGAGAAACCCCGGCTCACGAAATTCGGAGCGAAGGGCTACTTGGGGCAACAGTGAATCTGGAGGCGCGAAAGACGGAAGATGCATCGGATAGAGGACGACCCCCGGTACTATCTCGGTCGTGAATCGCCGCAGGCCACCCAGGAAGTTGAGATCTTCCCATCCGACCTTGAGGTGAACTTCGCTGCGCAGGGCGTCGATTCCGGCACCGCCGCCTAAGCGAATGCTTCTGAGCTTGCTTGGCTCGACGCGAACAACGATGGGAACGATCGGCTCCTGCCGCAGCGCCATGCCGGGCTCGATCTCTGGCTTCACGCTCACAGTTCCAAATACCCCCAGCTCTAGCAGCGCGCGTTCAGCGCTCGCCAAGTCTGCAGTGGAATACGGATCACCGGGTTTGAGTGCGAGGGCGCGACGCACCGGCTTCTCGGGGATCGAGCCAAGGCCTACGATGCGGACCTCGCCGATATGCGTTGTGGGGCCTAGCTCGATCCAGAAGCCTACACTTGCCGAGTCGTTCGATAAGTTTACATCGGCAGCGCGGCGGACTTTCACGTAGGCATACCCTGCGTCGGTCAGTATTTCTTTCAATGCTGTTTCGCTCGCGGCGTACGCCGGTTCTTCGAAACGCATTCCAACGCCTACGACCTTTGCAACGCTGAGCCTTGCCTGGGTTAAAATGGGTGTCGGCAGTCCGTCAAGGCCGTAGAGATCGAGGCGCTGCACCATCATCGGCGTACCCTCCTCGACTAGAATTTCGACAGCGACGTTTCGTGCGCTTCGGTTTACGATTCGCCCCGCGCGCACCTTGGCATGATAGAAACCTCGCGCGCGATAGAAGCGCTCGATGCGCTGCAGATCGCGCTCGAGAATGTAACGATCGAATACTTCATAATCGTAGACCATGCCGGAAAATAGTCCGAGGAACCGCGGACTCTCACGGCTTGCGATTTCGTTGTGAATGTCGCTTGCGTCAACCGCGTCGTTGCCAGAAATTTTCACGGTCTGAAGGGCATAGCGACCGCTTGGGAGCGTGGCGCAGCCCATTGCCGAGCACCCTGCCGTTGCCACAAGCGCGAAGTGCAATACCCAAGCGGGCTGCGTAACCTCCGGCCCATTTGCTCTTGGCAGTCCCGCGTGTCTGTGCACCGTAGGCGGGCCTTGCAAGCTGCACGCCAGTGGCCCAGATCCTGCTTTGGACCAACCTCGAGGTCATGATGTGCTTCGAGAGATGACGCTTCGCCAATGGCCCTTAATGCTAGGTGTCATGTCCAATTTGCTTCTGGGGGCTTGTGCCTCAGTGCTCCCAGGCCCACCTCGAATTACCCACCCGCAAAGCGCTTACGAAGAGGTGCCCTATCCACCGCCGGCAGCGTTGGTCGAGGTGGTGCCTCCGTCTCCGGCTTCCCTATCTGTGTGGCTAGATGGCGATTGGAGGTGGCAAGGCAAGTTCTACCTTTGGCGTCGCGGCGGCTGGGTCGATGTTCCTTCTGGCAGCTATTTCGCCGATTGGCAATCGTACTACACGGGTGAGGGCCGGCTCATGTTCGCCCGAAGTGCCTGGTACACGTTGGACCGCACGCGCATTCGCGGGCCGAAAATCCGCTCGGCTGCGTCCAGCCTGCCCAGCGAAGCCCATTCCGAATTCCAAGCGACTCGCTAAAGACATGGTGCGCGGACACGTTGCCCTTGCACTCGAGTTTTTGCGCGCCTTCGACTTGCGCAGGCTGTGTCTCCGGTTCAAGCGTAATGCCATTGCGCACGCCGACAACGCCCTTCAGATGCCGCACTGCTCGCTCCGCAGCGTCACTTTCATACTCCCAAACCGCGCGTCCAACGAGGGTGACGGAACCGCAGTTTACCATCACAGTCACGGACTCTGGAACGCATGCATCCCATTCAAGCGAGCGCTGAATGGCACCTGCGATTTCCGAATCGCTGCGCTCATGGGCGGTGATGGGCTTGACGATAAGGTTCTGGGCCACAGTCCGGACGCCCCGCACGCGCTTTGTCGCGTCGTCGGCGGCCCACTTCTGCGCTAGAGACTGCGCTCTTCGCATCGTGCCCCAGCACTTGGCACAATGAGAACCCGGCACCAGCGGTCTGAACTACTGATTTTGCCAAGGTGTTCTCCGCGGTCGCAATGCGATCATTGGTAGGAGTGCGACCGCGCAAGCGTTGGCTCGCATGTTGCTATCAATTCAGTGACGAACCACAGGGTGGAGTCTTGAAACGCAAGCGAGAGAGCTTTCATGCTACAAGAGATTATAGTTCTGGGAGCGATTGTACTAGGCAGCACTGCAGTGGCAACGCTTTTGGCAAGCTTTTTCACGGTGGATCAATGCACGACCGCTATTGTTCAGCGATTCGGGAAATTCCTGCGGGAGGCTGGGCCGGGTCTGCACTTCAGAGTCCCGTTCGCTGACAGGGTGGTTGCTCGCATTAACCTGCGCGTACAACAACTTGACACGATTGTTCACGCGAAGACGCTGGACAACACATTCGTTTACATTGGCATCGCTGTGCAATACCGAATCTTGCCGGAGAAGGTCCACGACGCGTTCTATAACGTCGACGACGCGCGCCGACAGATGTCGTCTGCTATAAGCGATATCGTAATGGCGCAGGCAACCAAGATTAGTCTTGAAGACCTGTTTGGGAATGGCGAGGGAATTTCTGCGGTCGTTCGACGCGAATTGGCTGTGTTGACGGAAGGTTTCGGCTACTGTGTCTTGGGCGGGCTCGTCACGGACATTGATCCTGATCCGAAAGTGGAAGCGTCGATGAATGAGCTTAACGCGGCTCAGCGACTGCGTGCGACTGCCACCGAGCGAGGGGATGCCGAGCGGATCCTGAAGGTGATGGCTGCCGAAGTCAATGCTCAGAGCATGGCCTTGCAAGGGCATGGCATTGCCGATCACCGGCGGATTGTCATTGCGAGTTTGCGTGACTCAGTGGGTGACTTTCAGAAGTCCGTGCCGGGCACGACAGCCAAGGACGTGATGAACCTCGTTCTAATGACGCAGTACTTCGATATGCTGAGGGAGATGAGAGCTGAGTCGGGGCAAACTTCGATTCTCACTCCCCATTCGCCGGGCAGTCTCGCCAGCCTGACCGAGCGGATGCTAAATGCCATCGTAGAGCCTGATGAAGGGGGCGGAATGCAGGACGTGAAGCCGCAGCCTCCACGTGAGTTGAGGTCGGCATCTGAGGAGTCGCACATGCCACATGGCCCGGTCCCACGCGCGCCGACCCAGCCGAGCAACGGCGGCCAGGCGCATCCAGGAATACTGGGGCGGTAACCAAAGGGACCGAGCGAGCTTTTGGCACACAAGCTGCGCAAAGTATATGTCACTTGGGCTGCGCGTCGGCAGCGAGTAGCATCGCTCGGATGACTTCAACGCAACCAGCGCAGCGCTTTTTCTACATTCTGTTGGCCGCTGCGTCGGTGTTGCTCGCCTGCGTAATGCGACCGATCGCTAGCGCCCTATTTCTGGCAGCGGTCCTCGCCGGCGTCCTATGGCCGCTCCAGCGACGATTGAGCAAACGGCTACGTGGGCGGCGTGCGCTCTCCGCCGCAGTGCTTTTGCTAAGCGTATTGATCCTCTTGCTTGGTCCCATGGTGGCGTTCTCCGCCTTTGCAATTACCGAGGGGGTCGCAGGCGTGCGCTTTCTCACTGACACGGTGCGCAGCGAGGGGGTAACGGGGCTGGTCGAGCGTTTGCCTCCGCACCTGGGACAGCTGGCTCGCCAAGTGTTCGAGCGGCTCCCCGCACAGGGTGAGGCCGTGTGGGCCACAGGTTTTCAGAAGCAGGTCAGTGCCTATGGCGGCAATGCAGCGATCGCGCTGGGCGCAACTCTTACTGCCACGGGCGCCTTCGTGTTTCAGACCACAATGATGCTGATTGCCCTATTTTTTCTGCTGCTGCAGGGTTCCGAGTTCGTTGTCTGGCTAGACGAATTGTTGCCACTTAAGCGCGGACTGACTCTGGAGCTACTGAAGGAATTCAAGCGCGTCTCCTACGCAGTGCTTCTATCGACCGTCGTCACTTCCGCCGTGCAGGCTGCGGCGGCGTTGGTCGGCTTCCTCATTGCGTCCGTGCCTCACCCGATATTCTTCACTGGCGTGACGTTCTTCGTCGCGTTTATCCCGGCAGTTGGCGCCGGATCGGTTTGTCTGGTAGCCGCCCTATTGCTCTTTGCGACCGGGCACCCCTACGCTGCGCTATTTCTATCACTTTGGGCGGTGCTTGTAGTCGGCCTGGTCGACAATCTCGTCAAACCGCTCCTAATCCGGGCAGGTATGCAGATGAATGGCGCGGTTGTGTTCTTCTCGCTGATTGGGGGATTGGGCGCATTTGGGGGCGTAGGGCTGTTACTTGGCCCATTGGTGGTGGCGCTTTTTCTGGCATTGTCGCGCATCTATCAGCGCGACTTCAAGCCGACGCAGCCCATTGCGGCCGACGATTGAATTGGCTAGCTCAGGCAGGCTTTGGCTTGGCAATGACCGTCGAACCGCCGTGAAGCGCTGCTGGCGAGCCTGATGCGCTGACAACCCCGCAGGCGGAAGTCATCCCTCGCGCAAGAGCTCGCCAACACCTAGCCCCTCCCTGTCCCTCTCCCGCTAAAAGTTCGCCGCGACCTCATCGACTGACTTGCGAAGGTCACTGATGTCCTTGTCCGTCTTGATCTTGTACCCGGCAAACGACTGCGCTGTCTGCTTTGGAAGGCTATCGAGATCCTCTTTCACCGTGGCTCTTTGTGCTGCCACTCTTGGCATCGCGCCCTCGAAACGCACTTTGCTCTTGGGCTGCGTGGTCTGGGCCTTCACCTTGAGCCCATCCAGCTTGTTGTCGATTTGGTTCACTGATTTATTGGTCTCGACCTGATAGTCGTTGCGCGTCTTGAGCGTTTCATCGTTCGCTTGACGAACATCTTGATTTGCCGCCAATTGGGACTTAGACGCCTCCTCTTGTGCCTTGGCGTTGGCCTGGGCAATCTTCTCGTTTGCCTCTCGCTGTGCCGCTTGTGCCTTCTGCTGCGCCTCAATTTGGGCCTGCGCGATCTTCTGATTGGCCTCTTGTTGCGCTTGATCGGCCTTGGCCTTCTGGTCTTCGGCGGACTGGTTGCACGAAGCTAGGAGCAACACTGATGCAATGCAAACGACGATACTTTTACGCATGATTATCTCCTCGTCGGCAGAAACGCATGGTTTTCAATTTGAACGGCATCCGTTCACAGTATGCGACTTCTCCGATTCACCTGGCTCCGTGTGCAAGATTCGTACTAGGCGCAAAGCGCGGCTGAAGGTCGTGGCAGCGAACATGCCTATAGGCTGTTTTTCAAGTCAGCAACGCCGTCCATCGATGCCCCCGGTTTGCATTTCGCGAAGTCGCACGGGCAATCCGCGGAGGAAATACGAAGCGGCGCTCAAAAGTCGTCGGTACTCCGGCATCCGCCTATCTGCGCGGCTTGGCACGCAACCTGCATGGCTTCGAGCGCGAGTCACTAGCTAGGACCAAGGCCATGTTGTTCAATGCCCAGAGTGCGTTCGAAGTCTGCATTCCGCCTAGCCGCGTTAGGCTTGGCGAACGCCCGACAGAACCCGTGCCTAAACCCGATCCGAAGGCACCGGAACCGCAACCGGAAGAGCCCCTGCCATTCGAGCCTGATCCGTTTCCAGATTTTCGCGATGTCCCGCCAATGAGTCCGATTGATCAGGCAGATCCCAGCGGCACGTCATGTCGCTGAAGGTGCCTTCGAGCCCGGGAGTGTCGCCTACGATCAGCGCCGCTAAGGCAGCTCTTCACGGAGTTGCGTCGACTCGAGCTCGACCGCGACTGCATGCACGTCTACGGCTTCGGTCATCGCGTCCGCCAGTGAATCCTTGCGATCAATCACCGAAGGCAAGTCTCGCCGAAGCTCTTCGATGAGCGCAATGAGCTTAGCGATCTTCTCTTCAGCGATTAGGTTCACCTGTAAGTCGAGGTGAGCGCGCTGCTGAGTGAGTCGTGCGTTACGATTCTGTGTGGTCAGAATCGTAACTGCAATTAGCAGTGCCGCAATGCATGCCGTGCCCTGCAACCAAATGAATGGCGGTGGGTCAAGACTGCGAAAACCGAAACGCTTGGCCAGAAGATTCGCGAGGATCCAAGCCACGATCGCGATGGCAAGCGCATAGGTCGTGACTGGCCGCCCGAAGGCGTCAGTGATCCGCTCGATCGCAAGTTGGTGTCGCCCAACCTGTTGCTCGACTTTGGCGAACAAGGCCGTTGTCGTCTGGATATTATGGCCAACGTGTTCGGGTAGCGAGGTCTTGTCGCGCGGAGACTGGTCTTCTTCAAACATGGCTCGGATTGCCCCTCAGGCGGGGAATGCCTGAATAGTTTCGAGCGAGATCCGCTCGTCGCCCGAGTGCGCCGGTAGGTCGTCGCCGTCCACTACTGCGAGAACGACGGTGACGTTGTCTTCGCCGCCGCGCGCATTGGCCAGGTCTATCAGTTGTGTGCATGCGGCGCTCAGACTCGTGACCCCACTAAGTAGGTTCCGTATTTCGTCATCCTTGAGCTTGCCCGTCAGCCCGTCCGAACAAAGAAGTATGCGATCGCCTCGACGCAACGAGAAGCGGTTCAGTGCGACGACTACGCTCGGTTCCGTTCCGATGGCCTGCATGATGATATTCTTGAATTGGGAGAATTCCGATTCTTCGTCCGTGATCGCTCCTGCATCTACGAGGCTCTGAACGTAACTCTGATCACGAGTGAGCTGATAGAAACGATTTCCGCGCAATACATAGGCCCGGGAATCCCCTACTTCAGCAACGTACGCGCGAGCGCCATGAATGAGTACTGCCGTCAGCGTCGCACCCATGCCGTGTTGGCCTGTATCTGCGGCAGTTTTCCACACTCGCTCGTTCGCCTTCTGAACGCTGGCAGTGAGGGCTGCCTCGACGCTGCCTCCCTCGCCCGCTGGCATCTCTACGCGCACCGAATGCAAGGTTAGGGCGCTGGCGACCTCGCCAGCTTGGGCGCCGCCCATGCCGTCGGAAACTGCGAGGAGCACTCCGCGAATACCGATCTGCAACGTGATCGGTTGTGGCATCGCATGGATCGGATCCGATACCATCAGATCTGCCACAACGAACGCGTCCTCGTTGTTGGTACGCACCAGGCCCACATCGCTGCGACCAAAGACACTTAACCATGCGCCTTGACGTGTCATCTCGAACCCAATCAATTGGAGGAATTGTTGCTCACTCGATGAGCGCTAGAAGGCTCCACCTCGCAGTTTCGAGGTGGAGCTGCGCTCGGACAGCCATTTTTTGGATGTGCCGAATTGCACTGGACTCTAGGCGGTCTTGTTGTTGGCGGCTGCGGCCGGCGAGCGCGCGTCGCGCCCGGTCAGCCCCTGCACCGCATCGGTAACACTCTCAGCTCCGTCGCGGAGCCGACCGCGAATTTCACCGCGCAATTCGCGACCCGGCTTGGGCGCAAGCATTAGACCGATCCCTGCGCCCACCAGTAGGCCAACGCCGAAAGTCCCAAGCGTTCCTGTCATCCACCCAACCGTCGTGGGCTTGGACTCGAGTCCGAGTAGGTTAAGAAAGTCGTCCCGATCGAGGTGTTTTAGATTCTTCAGATTCATCACGTCAGCTCCTTCTTTTTTGCTGGTTGCATTCGCCTATTGAGCCGGATGGCTCAGTGACTCAGTGCGGCTCTCGCGCGCGACTTCAACGGCTCCGAGCAGCTCTCGCTGAATGAAGGGGACAGCTGCAAGGCGCAAGCCAAGACGCAGGCCCAAGCCAACGATGCGCGCAGTGAGGGGCGAAAAGATGCCACCTCCCAAAACGTAGCCCGAGCCCGCCGCCGCAGCCATCATCGCGTAGGGGTTCCGATCAACGCGCCCGTCGATGTCCATGACGCTCTTGAATTCACTCACCGCTTCGCATCCACCCTTCCACGCAGTTTGGGTGGCGTCACAAATGCGGTCGATCCGTTGACCGACGGTGATCAATGGCGCTTCGGAGCCTAGGGCATCGTGTTGCCCGTTCGACGCGTGGCTCGAGTTTTCTTCGGTTTTCATGTTGTCCCTCTACTTGCGGCGGGCGATTTTCCCAATGAGGTATCCGGCTGCCACTGCGCCGAGGAGGCATCGCCCTGGGTTGGCCCTGATGTAGGTCGTGACCTGCGCGTCAAGGTTGACGAGTTTTGTCTTAGCCAATTTGAGCTGCGGCAAGACTTGGTTCTCGATTTCGGAAGCGGCCTGTTCGAGTGGCTCCGTCAAATGCATGTTTACTTCCTTGTTTTCCGTGAAGTTGCTTTCCGTGGACTTGTTTTCCGTAGGATTTGTCATTTGAGTTCCGAAGCGCGCCGCCGGCTCGACCTTTGACCCAGAACAATTCCGAGCAGAAACGCTGAGGTCAGAAACAATGCAGGCCTGCGGCGCACCCATTGGTGCCAATCGGACTTCTTCACCATGGCTCGCCTCAATGCAAGTACCGAGCGCGACAGCTGTTCCCGCGTCCGCACGACCATTGCTTCGGCGCGAGCCACTTCAGGGTCGAGTGTCAACGATTTACTCCGTTCAATGGCGGCGCTCCCGCCGCTGCTTGACCGTGGAGGACGCGCATGGTCAGCGTGGAGACACTTTGACCTGCCTCATGCGTGGTTTCAGACATTAGGTCGGTGTTGCGCAGCCTGCGACCAACCAACAGAAGGGCGCCCGTGGCGCCTACCACGTGCAGCCCGCCCACGAGGAAGAGCGCCCCGGCGATGCCAAGCCAGGGCGACAAAACCACCGCAAGCCCCATGCAGAGGCTCGCGTAGCCGAGAAACGCAAAGGGGATGATCGCCGCCAATATAGTCAACCGGCGACCGAAGGATTTCACGTCAGCCAGAAGTTCAACCCGTGCGAGTTTGACGTGCGCCGCCATGAGGCAGCCGAAGCCGTCGGCAGCTTCCTTGAGCAAGGCCACGAGCCCGTTGTCGTCATCATCGTTGTGATTGATTCGTTGCATCGGTGTTCTGTCGATTGTCGCAGCGTTTCGGTTGCGAGCGGGCCCAGCGAAAGAGACAGTGGCGTTCATCCGGCGGAGGAGTAGTCCCTCGGCGTTGCGAGCTCTGTCATGGATCGCCGGTGGAGGATCCTAGGCACCGCGATGTAGGGCGCCGAGCAGATGTCCACAGCATAGCACGCATTGATGACACTCATCACTCGCGCCTGTGCGTCGTCTGCATCGGTTTGCACGAAGACCAGTAGATTTCCACCGATCAGCTTGGCCGTAAAGCGTCTGGATTCGAACAATGGAATGCCGATGCGAATGAACGCGTCGGTGAGGCCAACTGTCTTGGCTGCGGCTGCACTTAGAGACGCGAGTAGTGGTCCGGCTACCAAGAGCTGACCAAGCTCGGGGATTGCAATCGCCCCGCGCCACTCTAAGCGGGCGATCCGACCACCAAGATCACCATTGTCACTCCACTTTCCCGTCGCCGATGCTGGAGTTTGGTCGACTTTCGGCGAGTTTCTGACGCCAGTTTCTTCTAGAAGAATGGCCGAGACGTCCTTGTTCGAGAAGCCAGCACTGAGTAGCTGCTCAACGACCCGTTCAGCGTGGTTTCGATTCTGGACCGTGCACATTGTAGAGATCTTCATCGCAGGGCTCTCCCGGTTGTAACGTTTCATTTTTGACCAGAGCAATTCGCTCGCTCCGAATGAGTCCCGTGTGTTAGGTTGGCGGCGCTTCTGCCCGCTGGTCGCTGCTTTCCCAGTACACTGGTCGCCCAAAGTAGTCGTAGAGGCGGACTTCGTACTCGCGGTTAACTCCCGCATCGGGATGCCATTCGGGGCAGTTCTTGACTGCAGCCCGAGTGATATCGACGTATACCTTGTTTTCTTCCCAGCTTACGCGACTAGCCCAGCGTGGCGCAACAAGCACCTTCTTGCCGAACCACCAGTTGCTTGTGTCGACCACCAAGTAGCGCACCTCCCAGGATTCATCGTCAACGATGAAGTCTTCGACGTGACCGATCTCTTCATCGACTCCCTGAAGGTGGTGGCCGCGGATGTCGTGGGCACTGCGCAAGTGGACGTCTGCGGGACGCTCGACAGGCTCACCCTTCCAACCGCCCGTCGCTAGCACATCCGGGTGCGCCCCCATACCCCACAGCCCCGAGTGCTCCCAATAGTGGGGGTATTGATAGTATCGGTAGTAGTCCCACTCGTGTTGGCGAGAGACGGGCTTGTCCACGTTGACGCTTGGACTGTCTCTGACTTTCTGCTTCGTTAACGCAAGTTCGAAGCGGTGAGTTGACCAATTGACTTGACGGAAGGAAATTGGCGAGATCAGCACCTGGCTCCCCTCGAAGAGTCCGCTGGTCATCACGATCAGATAGCGAACTGTCCAGTGCTCATCGTCCAGAAGGAAATTCACGACGGTCCCGATGTCACCGTCGGTAGCGCGCACCGTGTACCCCTCAATGTCTTTCAGACTTCGTAACATCGTGAATTCCTTTCCGAGCTGCGCGTTTGACAGTTGTTGGGATTAGTTTGGCCTAGCGTACCGTGGTGCGGTCGCTGCAATGTCTATGCCGCGTTGCGCGAAGCGTGACATTGCCAAGGTAGGCGCCATGTCAATATGCCCCGATTGGACGACGGCTTGAGAACTGCCCACGTTTCACGATCAGCGAAGTCGCGTTGTGCGACTTTCGAGTGGCATTATGCAAAAGCTGACGATAACGTGACTTGGTCAGTCGGTTTGAAGCTGGGGCGCAGTCAGCTAGTCGGAGCTTCAGCCTTCGGGCGCAGGCGGGCGCTTCGTGCCGATCATGCCGTAGCTCTTGAGCCTACGGTAAAGGGTCGCCGATCCGATTTGAAGCTGTTCGGCGGTCAATGTCTGGTTTCCACCGTTCAGCTCGAGCGCCGCGAGGATGTACTCTTTCTCGATCTCGTCGAGTGCCCGCACGGTTCCGGTGGTGGCGACGGGTTTGGGAAACGCCTGACGGACTTCCTCAGACAGATCCTCGAGTTCAACACGACTTCCAGTCGCGAGCGCGGCGGCGCGCTCCATGGCGTTCTCGAGCTCGCGCACGTTCCCCGGCCAATCGTAGCGCAGCAGCTGATCGGCGGCGCCCGGAGCGAGGCCCGAGAGCTTGCGATTCATGCGCAGCGCAGCATCCGCAAGTAGCACCCGGGCGAGGGGCAGAATATCGTCTCTGCGCTCACGCAGCGATGGCACCCGTAGCTCGACGACCTTCAACCGATAGTAGAGATCCTGCCGAAAGTCACCGTCCGCAACCCTACTGGCGAGGTCACGGTTCGTAGCGGCCACGATGCGCACGTCGATCTTTCGACTCTTGTTCTCCCCGACACGACGGATCTCCCGCTCCTGAAGCGCGCGCAGAAGCTTAACCTGCATGCCCGACGAGACCTCGCCTATTTCGTCGAGCAGCAGCGTTCCGCCATTGGCTGCCTCGAACAGTCCGGGGCGGTCGTGAGTTGCGCCGGTGAATGCTCCGCGCGCATGCCCGAAGAGCTCGCCTTCGAGCAACGTCTCGGTGATGGCCCCACAGTTGACGGCGATGAACGGCCCCGCGGCGCGCGTGGACTCATCGTGGAGCAAACGCGCGATCCTTTCCTTGCCCGAGCCGCTCTCGCCGGAAATGAGCACCGTGGCATCGACCTTGGCCACGCGGCGAGCCAAATCCACGATCCGCCCCATCGAGGGGCTCTTGGCGATAACTCCCAACGGCTCCTGGACGTCGCTCGCCACGCGGACCAGCGCCTTTTTGTGCGCGTGCAGCTTGCGCTCGGCCGCCTTCAACGTCTCGGTAACCCGCTGGAGCGATACATCGAGGCAGTCTTTGAGGCGGTTCGACTCAAAGAAGAGCAGCTCTTCGGCGCGCTCTTCGCCCCACTCCTCGCGTGTGCGCCCAAACAAGTGGCACGCCGCATCGCCTTTACCCATGCAGCGATCTTCGAGGACGTAGATCTCCTTGCCTAGGGTCCGGCTGAGGTATCCGCTCGTGAGACCGCAAATCGTCCAACACATTTGAGCGTCGGCGCGGCCGAAATGCAGGAGATGCTGCTCCGCCTCATATGAGGCGACGAGCGTCAACCCTTCCTTAGCGAGGGGATCCCTGCTTCCTGCCTCGACGCGGAAGAGGCCTTCGAGGTTGTGGATGCGTAGGCCCGCGCGGCGCCAATCGTCGTCGCTATCCCATTTGAACTGGGATTTCATGGCTTCTGCCATGCGCCAGCCATGGGCGAAACCGAACTGGGTGAACACGGTGCGGGCAGCCGTGAACCCGAAGTTCTCGACGAGGTATTTCCGGAGCAGGCCCATTGCGACCGCATCTAGCAAGAGCGCGCGTTGCCCCGCGAACCGAATCACCCCACCTTCCTGGTCGAGCTCCAGTAGTTCGCTGTGATCCAGATCCTCAGCTCGCATTGGTTCCCTCCATCAAACTGAAGCAGCCACTACGTCATTTTGACGGCATGCGCCATCATTCGTCGGCTGAATCGGCCAGAATCACTGCTGAAACCTCCTCGGCGCGGAATGTGCTTGGACCGAAGGCGCCGGGACCATTTGTCGGCCCGCTAGCTCGATGAAGGTTTGGCATGTCGTTGAAGAAACCCGAAGGTCCCGATTCAGACGCTGATGCCCGCACCCTGTCCATCGTCACCGAGGTCCGACGCGAAGAGGCGCTGCTCAAGGCGGGTGCGTTACAGAGCGCCATTTTCAATAGCGCCAACTTCTCGAGTATTGCCACCGACGCAACGGGTGTCATTCAGATCTTCAACGTCGGGGCCGAGCGCATGCTGGGCTATGCGGCAGCTGAAGTATTGAACAAGATAACGCCTGCCGACATCTCCGACCCAGAGGAGGTCATCGCACGTGCCAAAGCGCTGAGCCAGGAACTGGGGACCACGATTACTCCGGGCTTCGAGGCGCTGGTGTTCAAGGCCTCGCGCGGGATTGAAGACATCTATGAATTGACCTACATCCGCAAGGACGGCACTCGGTTTCCGGCGGTAGTATCCGTTACGGCGCTACGCGACGATCACGACTCCGTCATTGGTTATCTGTTGATCGGCACCGACAACACCGCACGAAAACAGGCTGAAGAGGCGCTGGCCAAGGCGAAAGCCCTACAAAGCGCAATTCTCTGTAGCGCTAATTTCTCTAGTATTGCCACGGACGAGAAGGGTGTCATTCAGATCTTCAACGTCGGCGCCGAGCGCATGCTGGGCTATGCCGCCGTCGAAGTATTGAACAAGATAACGCCGGCCGACATCTCTGACCCGCTGGAGGTCGTCGCGCGCGCCAAAGTGCTGAGCCAGGAACTGGGAACCGCGATTGCTCCGGGTTTCGAGGCACTGGTCTTCAAAGCCTCGCGCGGGATCGAAGATATCTACGAATTGACCTACATCCGCAAGGACGGTACCCGTCTTCCAGCGGTGGTGTCAGTTACGGCGCTGCGCGACGACACCAACGCCATCATCGGCTACTTGTTGATCGGCACCGACAACACCGCGCGAAAACAGGTAGAAGCAGAACAGAAGAGGCTGGATCAGCGCCTGCGCGACCAGCAGTTCTACACGCGTTCGCTCATCGAATCCCACATGGACGCGCTGGTAATAACCGATCCGCTCGGCACTATCACCGACGTCAATAGGCAGATGGAAGCGCTCACCGGCTGCACGCGCGACGAGTTGATCGGTGCCCCCTTCAAGAGCTACTTCACCGATCCAGAACGGGCCGAAGTGGCGATCAAACGAGCGCTGCTCGAGAAGAAAGTCACCGACTATGAACTTGTCGCCAGCGACCGAGACGGCAGGACTACGGAGGTGTCCTACAACGCCAGCACCTTCTATGACCGAGATCGGGTGCTCAAGGGCGTGTTCGCCGCCGCGCGCGACGTCACCGAGCGCCAAATCAACCAGCAGGCACTCGAAAAGACGAATGTCGAATTAGAAATCGCCAAGTCTGCCGCAGAGAAAGCCAACCTAGCGAAATCAGAATTCCTGTCCAGTATGAGCCATGAGCTTCGCAGCCCGCTCAACGCCATCCTCGGTTTCGCCCAACTCATGGAGTCCGCGTCCCCTGCGCCAACGGACTCTCAGATGGAAAGTATTGCCCAGATCCTCCAGGCGGGTTGGCATCTGCTGAAGCTGATCAACGAAATTCTCGATTTAGCCGTAATTGAGGCCGGACGGGTGTCGCTATCGCCGGAATCTGTATCGCTATCCGAGGTCTTGTCCGAAAGCCAATCCATGTTGGAGCCGGAGGCGCAACAACGTGGGATCCGTATGACCTTCCCCACTTTTGCCGAACCGCACTTCGTCAGCGCTGACCGGACGCGGCTCAAGCAAGTGGTCATCAACCTGCTCTCGAACGCGATCAAGTACAATAAGGAGCTCGGAACGGTCGTCGTCGAGTGTCGGACGATCACCCCGGGGCGCACACGCATCAGCGTGACAGACAGTGGCGCCGGCTTGACTCCAGAAGACCTAGCCCAATTGTTCGAGCCGTTCAACCGCCTCGGACAGGAGAGTGGTGGCGTGGCAGGCACGGGGATAGGTTTGGTGGTGAGCAAGCGGCTGGTAGAGCTGATGGGCGGAGTCCTCGGTGTCGAAAGCACTGCTGGCACGGGAAGCGTGTTCTGGTTCGAGTTGGATTCGGCCGACGTGCCTCGAATTGAATTCGACAGTTCCGAGCCTGCAAACTGCGAAGCACCGTTGCTAACCGGCGCGCCAATCTACACGCTGCTCTACGTCGAGGACAACCAGGCGAACATGCGGCTGGTGGAGCAAATCATCGCGCGACGCCCGGACATACGGCTGTTGACCGCGGTGGACGGCTTACTTGGCGTCCAACTCGCGCGTACAGCTCAGCCGACGGTGATCCTGATGGACATCAATTTACCCGGAATCAGCGGGGTTGGCGCGATGGAAATGTTGCATGCAGATCAGACGACGTCGCACATCCCTGTCGTAGCCCTCAGCGCTAACGCCAATCCCCGCGATATCGAGATGGGCCTGACGAAGGGGTTCTTCCGTTACCTCACCAAACCAATCAAAATCAAAGAATTCACGGAAACGCTGAACGCAGCTTTGGAACTTCACAACGCGAAGTCACGCTTGGCACAATTGTAGCAAGGGGGATCCCATGGTCAGGACTTTCGATATTCTCAACGCCAAGGTACTGATTGTGGATGACGAGGAGGCTCATGTCCTTCTGCTCGATCGCATGCTGCGCGGTGCCGGATACACTTCTATTCAGTCAACGATGGATCCACGGGAGGTCTGCGAGCTGCATCGCCAGAACCATTTCGCGGTAATCCTCCTCGATCTGAAGATGCCAGGCATGAACGGTTTCCAGGTCATGGATAGCCTGAAGGAGATCGAAAGGGATGACAATTTACCGGTCCTGGTGATTACCGCCGAGCCGGGCGAAAAGCTGCGGGCGCTGCGAGCTGGCGCGCGTGATTTCGTCAGCAAGCCGCTCGATCTGGCAGAGGTGCTGATCCGCGTTCGCAACATGATCGAAATCCGCCTTTTGCACCTGGAAGGCAAGCTGTTCTACAGCCAGCGCGTGGAGGAGCAGCAGTGAAGCACTTTAGAGGTCCGGCTACTTCATTCTGATTGAATCAGCTCGCCCGTTGGAGCGACTTATGCTGTAAGTGATTGAAATTATTAGCTCCCAGGAAGTGGCATCAGTGTTGCAAAGTAAGAGGTTTCAAGAGCTCGGGAAGTGCCCACTCGAAGGAAGCCCTCATGCAACTCGCCAAAGTTATCGCCGACACGAATGTGGTTTCATATCCGTACCGAAAGACGAGCCCCCCACCGCCGCGAAGGGGTTTGGATACGGCCAATGGTGAATTCGAGCAAGAAAGCTCCGCGATGCGCCAACTGGTGGAGTCGATCGCGCTCGTCGCTCGTTCCGATACACCCGTGCTGATTCTGGGTGAAAGTGGCACCGGCAAGGAGCGCGTAGCGCGCGCCATTCATGCGGGCGGACCGCGTGCCCTTCAGCCCTTCGTCGCCGTCAATACCTCGGCCATTCCCGAACAGCTCCTCGAGAGTGAACTCTTCGGGCACGTGCGTGGGGCATTCACCGGGGCGACCCAGTCGCGACGCGGGCTAATGACCGAAGCCCACGGTGGCACCATGTTGCTCGATGAAATTGGCGACATGCCACTGATGCTTCAACCGAAGCTGTTGCGCGTGCTGCAATTTGGCGAATCGCGCCCGGTCGGGAGCGACCGCATGAGCCAAGTGGACGTGCGAATCATTGCCGCCACACATCGTGATCTCAAAGGGCTCGTGCAGGAAGGTCGATTTCGCGAGGATCTGCGCTTTCGACTGAATGTCGTCCCGCTCGTAGTGCCGCCGCTTCGCGACCGGCGAGAAGATATCATGCCGCTTGCCCTGCGATTTTTGCAGGAGGCACGGGACCGCAACCCGGAGTCACCGGTCACCGCCATCGGTGACGAAGCGATGAGCTTGATGGTTCAGGCGACGTGGCCAGGCAACGTGCGCGAACTCGAGAGCGCCATTGAGCGACTGGTAGTGCTTGGCCATGATGCGCTGATCAATGCCGCCGATCTGGCGTTTCTGCAGGTGCCTCCTCTCGCAG
>Ga0302323_100000146_pt1 | contig 51995 bp, 35 predicted proteins | sample Fen_T0_3_FD_201950 | JGI IMG/M metagenome (GOLD analysis project Ga0302323, IMG submission 201950) | Peat permafrost microbial communities from Stordalen Mire near Abisko, Sweden - Fen_T0_3 | ecosystem: Environmental > Terrestrial > Soil > Wetlands > Permafrost | place: Sweden: Abisko...
AAAACCTCTTGCTCGGCATCCTCCAAATCGTGGTGAGGTCCGAGCGACCGCCGCAACAGGCCGCGCACGAGCGGAGCGAAGCGCCGTACGAGCAGGCGATGCGCCTCGGGTCGATTGTCGATCAACTCGCGTACTAGCTCAGCGTCGGACAGGTCCAACCCCACGCGGTTGCCGATACCGACGGTTCTCTTGAGCGGCTCTTCAACGACAAGCTCTTCGAGCACTCACTAGCTCCGGTGATCGAGTTGATGCAGCAGGTTCGAATCAAGCAATGTCGGGGTAGCCCGGACTCCGTCGAACTCATTGGAGCGTTCAGACGATAAATTTGGCGGCTGGGGTAGGAATAATTAATGAGATCAGAACATTGGAAAGAGAGCTTCCTGTGCCTTCGAGCTCACGCCACGAGCTGACGCTCGAGGGTTTACGAAACTGACCTCGATCGAATTTGACTGAGCAACTTTCGCGTCTCGCTCGCACTACTTGTGCGGGCGCATCTCGACCACAGCCGGACGTCGCCCGAAGCCAGCTTTGGAGGATCAGTGTTCATGAGTCAGCGCCTGCCGCACTTTTCACGACCTGCGCTGCTTGCCAGCGCACTGACCACGGCACTCGCCTTGGGGTGTGCGGGGGGGAGCGCGGGTGATTTTATCCAAGCGGCGGGAGGCAACCCCAGTGGCCTGCCCAGCCCAGCCGGATCCGCTGGACAAGGCGGGAGCTCGACGACGGGCGGGGGCAGCTGCGAGGGCGATGTCGTATCCGACAGCAAACGCGTGGTTCGGCTCAGCTTCAATCAGCTGTCGCGTAGCCTGCACGCATTGCTCGGGGACGCCTTCGCTGCGAAAGTCGACGCTGACTTCGAAATCGGAACGGAATCAACGACGGCCCGAACGTTTCCCCCGCTCTCCAGCCCGCAGGAAGGCGGCACCGTCACTACCGGGATCTGGCAGAAGATCGATCTGATCGCCAGCGCAGCGGGCAGCTATGCGGCTGCAAACTTGAACCAAGTCACGAACTGCGGAGCCGCTCCGACGGACGGTTGCGTCAAGACGTTCATCCTTTCTCTCGCAGAAAGCGCGTACCGTCACCCCCTCAGCGCGAGCGAGACGGCCTCCTTGAACCAAGTATACGATGAGGTGAAGAGCATCTACGGGACGATCCCCGAGGCGCTGCAGCACAGCGTGTACGCCATCACCCAGTCGCCGCAGTTCCTATACCGTACGGAAATCGGCGACTCGAAGTCGCAGGCCGGAGCGCTCACGCCCTACGAGCTCGCGAGTTCGATCGCCTACTTCTTGTCCGATGCACCGCCGGATGCCGAACTGCTCCGAGCTGCTGCTCAGGCCAAGCTTTCTACCGCCGCCGAGATCGACGGCCAGGTGACGCGCCTGATGGCAAGCGACTTAGTTAGAAAGAACCTCGAGAGCGCAATTCTCTCCTATTTTCGCGTGGACAACCTGGCGACTGTGAAAATCGACGACCCTGCGTTCACCTCGGGCACGGCGGCAAAGCCGTACACGGGCGTGCGCGAGTCGGCGTACCACGAAGTCGAGCTGTTCTTTGCCAACACGTTGTGGAATGGACCATTGACGGGGCTGCTCACTTCGAAGAAATCCTACCTCAACAACACGCTCGCGGCGCTGTACGGCGTCAGCATCCCAGCTCAAACCGACGAAACTCGATTCGTAGCCACTGACTTGCCGGCGAACCGAGCTGGACTGCTGACGCAGGTTGGGTTCTTGGCGTCAAACTCCCGCCCCGATGTGCCATCGGTCGTCGCGCGCGGGCTAGTCGTCAACAAATCCATGCTGTGCCAAACCAACCCGCCTTTCCCGACGGATCCCGCGCTCGTGGCGAAGATCGAAGAGGCAGGCACGACCCTGGCGTCGGCGTCCGAGCGCGAACGCGCCGCCTACCGCGCTAGCACGCCACCTTGCTCGGGCTGCCATCGGGTCTTCGACGCCTATGGGCTCGCGCTCGACAGCTACGATATCATTGGTCGTTACCGCACCATGGATCCACAGGGTCGCCCGATCGATCCCTCGGTTACGCTGCCAGCGTTGTTCGGGGATCAGGTGTCGCCGAACGCAGTCGACATGCAGCAGCGGATAGCAGAAAACCCTGGCTTCACTGCGTGCTTCAGCAAGAACATGTTGAGCTGGGCGCTGGCGGAAGGCTCGCAGCTCACGCCGACGAGCTGCGCGACGAAGGCCCTCGTCGACGCCTTCGACAAGACCGACAAGAGTCTCAGTTCACTGCTTCGGCAAATCGCCGTCTCGAAAGCCTTCACCCACCGCAACGCGGGAGCAAATCCGTGAGATCTTATCGTTTCGCACGCCGCTCGTTCATCGCTGGCATCGGTGGTGCTTTCGGCCTCGAGATTCTTCTGCGCAACATGGAGGTCGCGGCCGCAGGCGGTACGTCGCCTGCTCGGATGCTGCTCAGCCATTTCCCAGTCGGAACCTACAAGCAAAGCTACCTGCCGAAGGGTGCGCAGACGGGGTTCACTTTGTCGCCGATCTTGCAGCCGTTCGAGAGCCTGAGGGACGACATGATCGTGCTTTACGGCCTACACGACCGCCAGCTCGCCTGCCCCGGCGGCGGAGGTCATGAAGCGGGGACACCGCTTACGACCACCTGCGCCAACTCCCCGGGCACCCGCGCCAACGGCGGTGAAGCAGACGACAGTGTCGCCGGAGGGCCTTCCTTCGATCAGATCTTCCTCAAGCATGTGCCGGGCCTCAAACAGAGCGGAGCCGGGTACATCAACACCCTAGCGGACGCTCGGGTGGATTCTCTGGAGACCTCCACGCAGTGCCTATCGTATGGGCAAGGCATCACGGACAGTGCGAACTATCAAAGCCGATCCATCAAAGCGGCCAACCCCGGGGGCAATATCACCGAATTTACCCCAAATTTACCGGAGCTGAGCCCCGCCAACACCTATGCCAAGCTGTTCAGCAACTTCATTCCGGGCGGGTCCACGGCGGGCAACAACGACGCGGCGCTAAAGGCGCTGAAGGCCAGAAAGAGCGTGCTCGATCACGCGCTACGTGAGCTCGCGGCGCTGAAAACGTTGGCTCCTAGTAGTGAAGCCGACAAAATCGACGCCCACGCGGATGCCGTTCGCCAGGTGGAGAAACAGCTATCGGAGCAGCTCACGAATGGAGCTTCGGGTGGGGGCGTGATGTGCAGCGTGCCCGTCGCCCCCGACGCTTCGTTGAAAGGCCAGACTGGATCGAAATTCAATTACGGCAACGAGGCAACCTCGACATCCGACGAAGACCTGCACGAACGCATTGGTAAGGCGCACGCGGCCGTGATTCTCGCTGCCTTTCAGTGCGACATCATCCGCGTTGCTAGCTTTCAGTGGTCGCCGGGCACCAATCACGTCTCGTTCAAGGGCAGGTACCCGGCAGAGCCCGAGCGCAGCTTCATGCACCACCCCATGAGCCATCGCATCGGCTCGCAGTCGTTTTACAACGGGGCGCCGCAGACGGGGACGACCGCTGACGCTTCGCTCTATCAGTATCTGGTCAGTATCAATACCTGGTACAATCAAAAGACCGCTGACATCTTGAATGCGTTCAAGAGCGCCAAGGACGGCTTTGGTAATAGCGTACTCGATTACACGGTGGTTCCCTATCTCACCGAGGTGGGCGATCCGTCGCACGCGCGCGGGCCGAAGCCTTCACTCATCTTCGGGGGGAAGGCACTGGGAATGAAGGGCGGTCAGTTCCTCAACTTCGAGTCCAACCAGAGGCCGCAGGTGGACGTATGGCTGACAGCGGCGCAAGCATTGCTCCAAACGGACGATCCACTTTCGATGCTACCGACTACGGAAAAATTCGACCGAAAAAACGCGGGGCCAATCAAGGGATTGTGGAGCAAGCCGGTTTGATTCGATGCCCGACCCCGTTTAGACGCGCGGCAGCGCACTTGCATAGACCAAGAATTTCGCGTCTGGCCCGTTGCTCCAAATCCAAGCGTCACGCAGCTGGGAAGCGGCGAACGCCCTCCGAAGGTGAGGCTCGTCGCTCAACTGCGACGCGATTTGCGCCGGCTCGGCGAACGCGAACACCTTACGTTGGCGCACCAGCTCGCTCAGGAGCTCTCGACAGTCAGCTCCCGGCTCGACTTGCTCGAGAGGATAGAGCTCGCTCGAGCTCGCGTCGGTCGCGAACAGGGCGCAGCCACCGGCTTGCGTCAGCCCTGCCAGCGTGCGCCAGTGCGTGAGGTTCAAGACCAGCCGCAGCGCATCCAAGAGCCGATGTCGTTCACCCAGCACGTTCAGGAGCGAGAGCTGCATCTGACTCAAGATGCAGCTCGAGAGCACGACGTCGAATTGCTTGGCTAGCTGACGCTTGATCTTCTGCTCCGTCTGGGCTGGATGGGTCATCAACTCTTCAGGGGTCAGTCGGAACTCTGCCCAGCGATCGATACAATCGAGGAAGCCAGAGAGGTCGATCGGCGCGTGGAGCTGGAGGCGTGCGCGCGTCGCCTCTGATTGTCGTTCGAACGTGCGCTGTAGCGCGCTGGCATCCAGATCTACCAAAGAAATTGCCGAAAAACGACGCGCCAGCGACTCGAGGTCGAGGTCGAAACAGTTGCCTGCGCCAAGAACGCAGAGCGAGGGCTCGGCATGACTTGGCGCCGCATCGAGTACGAGCGATGTCATTCGCCGTCGGTGCTCCGCGAACGAAGTATGGTGCGGAAGTGCAGTCAAGTTCGCGAGCACTTGTTCACGCCCTTGCTCCAATCCAGTGGGCATCGTCGAAGGTTAGCATGGACGCACTGGAACCGACGAGCAAGAGCGGCATGGGCGCTGTCCATCGACCGGCGGAGCGCATGCAAACGGCGGAGCGCATGCAAACGGCGGAGCGCATTCAAATTTTTGATCGTCTTTCGATGCTGAGCCGCACTTATCAATAGGGCGAGCTCGCTGCGCGCTCGAAACCGACGAAAACACCCAAATGAAAACGCGCATCCTTGTTGTGTCCCTGGCCGCCTACTTGAGCTCGCTTGCCTGCAGCTCCGAATCGCAACCCGGCCCATCGGGTGTTGCCGGGGCATCCGGCGCGGGAGCGACGGCCGGCAGTCAGCCACAGTCCACTGCTGGGGCGCCGAGCGGGGTTGCTGGCGCCGCCACCGGCGGAGCGACCAACGGCGGGGCGTCCGTCGCTGGCGCAGCCGGGAGTGGCTCCGCGGGTGCCCCGCAGGCGGGCGCAGTTTCGTTCGGCGGCGCTTCTGGGACGGCGGGAGGCCCGGGGCTGGCAGGCGCCGCGGGAAACGGCGGCGCAGCCGGAGTCGGCGGAGCTGTCGGGGTGGCAGGCGCGCTCAGCGTCGCGACCGCGCTCGACGGCGTTCGCGTCGACGACGCTTGCTCTGAAACGAAGGTGGATACCTCCGTCGGAGCCGTCTGTCAGCACGTCACTTTGACCACGAGCGGCGGGTCAAAGTACGCGAAGACCGTGTCCATTGGCGGCACGACGGGCACTACCTACGACGTGACTTTGCGCATTCGCGGCGTCGTCGAGCCAACACGGATCACGGGCGGGACGCGGTCCGACACCAGCACTTTTCGCTATAGAGACCTGGACTGGAGGAAAGTAGCGTACACGGTTGGCGGTGCCGTCTCGGACTCGACCGATGCGGACTACACGCAGTGGCACATCGGCGTGGAAAGTCCCAAGGCGGACTACTACCTGAACGATTACCAAAAGACCGGGCACTACATCTTCCTGCTCGACTACCAAGTCACGATTCCGATGGCGGCCAACACGAAGGTCACTGTGGACGGTATTGACCGCAACGAACGCCAGATCGTCAACTACGAGAAGTACGCGCCCGACGGGATCCCGGGGTCGATGAACTTCGGACAGTTCATTCAAACCAACGTCGTCTCGGTGAAGCCGCGCTGATTTCCTATCGTGGGCAAGTCAACCTGGACTGATCGCCGGTTTTTTGTGGCTTGGACTGGGTTCTTCCGAAGCTATAGTGTGGACGGTGTGCGGCTCGAGCACTCAGGCGAGCACGGCCGGTAGCTGGCCGGCGGGGCCGGCTCCGAAGGTCTCCATCGTTTCGCCCGTGTCCTGGATGGCGGCGGTGATCAGGGCGTTGAGGAGTGGGCTATTGGTCGTGTCGCCGGCGTCCACATACGCGCCTTGTTTGAGGTGGCCGCCGCCGTCACCCCAGATGATGTTGGGCACGTTCTTGAACGAGTGCGAGGGGCAGTCGGCGAGCGCGTTGGTCCAGAGCACGAACGATTTGTCCTGCAGGTCGCGCGCCTTGAAATGGTCGAGACCAGCGGCCAGCGTTTGCATCCTGAGCACGTCGATCTCGGCGTGGGCTTGCGCTGCCAAGGGGTTATCCCCCGTTGACGAGTCGCTCGGCGCGCGATGACAGATGTACTGTAACTTCCATTGGAGTGATTCATTCGACGGGACCGGATAGATGGTTCCATCCGTGCCGTCGCCCCACTGTAAGGTCGCCGTGCGATTGTAATTGCAGGCGAACGCCAGGGCCACAAGGCTCATCTGGAGCCGCGCAATGTCTTCGATCATCCCGTTTTGGTTGAACGCAAACTTCTTCAACGCCTCGAGCTTGCTGACCTCGACGCCTCCCCACGCACAGCCTCTGACCATTTCGTCTCCCATGCCGTCCATGGTGACCTCCATGTCGCGGATGGAGTCGAAATGCTGTTGAAGTCGTTGCCGATCGGCCGAGCTCATGCGCGCGTTCCCCATCAGGCTGCGCAGGTCGTCTCGCACGAGGTCGTGGATGCTCTTGCGGCTCTCCAGCAAGAGCCGCTGCGCTTCCACCGCCCCCGGCCCCGGAGTGCCGTCCGGTGACACGATGCCGACGAGCTTTTGATAGAGCTCGTAAGGGTTGTTGCTCGCGGCCGTCACCGTGCCCGCGGAGCTGAACGACAAGCGCTCGTTGATGTAGCCGCCCTTGCGTCCCGCATACAGCGTCAGCGGCGGAACCCCGGGCTGTACCTTGTTGGCGATGACCCAGTCTGCCGAAGGCCCAGTGGCCATCGCCATGTTGCCCGAGCCGCCCGGTGCGACCGCGGTGAGAGCCATGCACAGGGAATCGGCGTGGGACTCTCCAGTCGATTCGAATGGCCAATTGATGCCGCGCAGGAACAGCAGGTTCTTGGCATGGGCCGAAAGTTGGCTCGTTGCTTTGTCAGTCGCCTCGAGCTCAGCGGTCGTCAACGCCCCCAATGCATTCGGGAAGAAGCTGGCCGGAACGATGCCATCCACCGTGCAGATGAACAAGCTGAAGACCGGAGCGCTGCCCGCGGCCCAGGCAGACCGCTCCGGCAGGCTCTCGAGGAAGGGCAGCCCCACGGCCACGCCGGCGGTGCCGCGCAAAAATGCGCGACGATTGATGCGTGCGCGTTGCGGACCAAGCAACGACCGAGTCATTTTAGTTCGTCCTTTCGCGTGCGGAACGCCGGATCGCGGACGAGCGCGATGATCAGCTGTTTCAACGACTGCGACCGGCTTACCTTAGCTAGCGATTCGAGCAGAGGCCGGTCGCTCTCCACCAAGTCACGGCCGAGCGCAAACCCCGTTACGTGCTTCGAGTAACAGGTATGCACTTGTGGGCTAGCCGCGAGAATTCTCATGAGATCGTTGCCGTCCACGAACGGCTCCACGCCCTCGGCGAGCGGATAGCTTCCCGAGCTGTCGACAGGTAGACCGTTGTCCAGTTCGCGCGTTCGGCCCACGCCATCGAAGCTTTCGAGGGCAAAGCCGAGCGGATCGATGTAGCGGTGGCAACTCCGCCCGCAGCTCGTGAATTCACTGACGCGCTGACGATTGGTTTGGCCTGGCGCCGAGGGTGTCACGGGCAGCGTCTCCACACCCGGCAGCTCTGGTCGCTGCGGTCCGCACAACATCGCCGCCTCCAGCCGGGCACCGCGCCGGATCGAATCGGGGTCGGCGTTGTGGCTCCAGAGCATGAGAAAGGGCAGCTGCATGAAATAGCCACTGCGCGAAGGACCGACGTCGCGCAGCTCGAGCGCTCCTGCGGACGCTTTCATGCCGTAGAACGGTGCCAGACCTGGGCTGACGTAAGCCTGCTCCGAAGTCAGGAGCTCGCGTAGCCCGAGGTTCTGCTCGAAGATGAAATCGAGGAAGGCGTTCGATGCGAGCGCCAGCTGTGGATTGAGCGACGAATCGTACTCGGGTGGTCCGTCCTTGCTGATCTGCGCGAGATCCGCGACGTGCAGGAGCTGGCCGTGGAAATCGCGCATCACCGACACCGCGCGCGGGTCTTCCAGCATCTGGCGGGCGACGGCCACGAGCTCAGTGTCGCTCGCAAGTTTTCCGTCGCCCGCTGCGTCCAGAAGCGAGTCACTGGGCGTGGTCCCGAGCAACCAAAACGAAAGCTTGGACGCGAGCTCGTAAGGGCTGAGCGGGTCGCCCGCGGTTCCGAGCTCAGTACGGTAAAGGAAATGCGGTGATTGGAGCATGGCTCGGACAACGAGCCCGGCCCCGTTCGCGAAGCCCGCACCGTAGAGACGTTCACCGAGCGCGAACACGCTTTGATACTTCGTTTCCTCGTCCGAACTGAGCGGTCGACGGAACGCGCGCCGACCGAGCACGCGAACGAAGCCCGCCGCATCGTCGCCCGTGTACAGCGCAGCGATGGACTCCGGCGAGCCGGTGGCGATGGCTGCCGCAGCTTCCGCGCCCGATTCGAAGTCGATGAACCTCCGCTCATCGACGAACAGCACCTGTTCGTTGTTGTCGAAGGTCGTGACGCCCAAGAGCGGCGGAGTGAAGGCCGCGGAGAACTCATGGCGCTGCTGAAAATGCAGGACATCGGTGACTGCGCTTTCCCACTGGCTGTTGGTCAGGCGCTGGACTCGAGTATAGATGGGGGCACCCGTGAGATCGACGTAGCTGAGCTCCCCGACGCCTCCGCTTCCACCGAGATTGCGGCCGGCGATACCACCGCTGCCAGCAGTACTATTGCTGGCAGCGGCCGACCCCTTGCCGCCGGCGTCGCTCCCGGCTTCGTGCCCTTCAGCAACAGGCCGGTCGTCAGAGGTCTTGCCGCACGCAAGACCAAGGAAAGAGAGCAGCAAAATTCCTAGCCCTGTACGCACCACTGAACACCTCGCATCAGCAGGGCTCATGACGCCCCGAACGCCGGCCTTTGAGCAGAGTAGCGCGACTTCGGGTGGGGTTTGGCACTTTTTCACAGCGCTCCCGCAGAAAGAATGAATTGTCCGTTTGCGCTGAGTGCGAACCGGCTCGACGCGGCGTGTGCGGTAAGCGACGTAGGTGAAAAAATCAACGGTGAGTGGCACGCCGTTCCTGGGCAGCGCGAGCCCAGCCTCGATTGCGAGATCGCCGAGGCGTTTCTCCTGCATCCAGCCAGCCGCGGCCTATGGACTCAAAACTGCATGATGAACTTCCAAGCCTCGGGGGCGTCCCAGCTCATCGACTGACTTGGATCCTTTGGCTCCCATCCGTGGGGACCGTTGAACACGCAGTATTCAGTCGGGTGGCCCGAGGAGCAGCCTTTGTAGTTCGTGCACGTGTGCGGCTGACCGGCGGTGGGGAACGTCGTGGACGAAGCCTCTGGCATGCAGCCGTTGACGGCTGCGAACTGCGCCTGTTTCATTTCCCCGGTGATCGGCGAAGTGGGCGATAGTCCTCCGCTGTCCTCGCTTGCTTGTGACGCATAGTACGCAATCGGCTTCGTCAATGTCGTGGGACAGGAGCCCGTGAGATCCGCTCCCGAGAAGAACGCTACGGCGCGGAAGACGTCCGCTCGCGTGCATGCGAGCGCCATGGCCATTCCCCCACCGAAGCTGAATCCGGTCGCGAAGATTCGGGTCTTGTCGATGCAGAGATCGCCTTCGATTTGAGTGAGGATTGCATCGGTGAACGCCACGTCCCCGTTGGTCCATGACCCGGCACCGTTCGCCGCGTCGGGGGCGGCGAAAATCGTGTTCTTGCTATCCGATGTAGCGAACGTGAAGTAATTGGCGCTCACGACCTGCGAGGCCGATCCCCCGGACCAGGCATAGGCGAGGACCAGCCGATAGGGGTGGCTGTTATCGTAACCGTCGGGAACGCGCAGAATGTACTTCCGCGCAGCGTTGCCTGACGTGATGTTGATCGTGCCGTTTTGTAGCGTGCGCGGGTTTCCGCAGCCGGTGCTTTTGAGGGCGCCGCCTGCGTCCCCGGAGCCCGAGCTCCCGCCCAAGCCGCCGCCTCCCGAGCCGCTGCCGCCCGCCACCGCGTTGTGACCGCCCGAGCCGGACATGGAGCTACCCCCCGCACCGGAAGACGCCCCCGCGACCCCATCACCTGCAGAGCCTGAGCGACCCCCGTTGCCGGTGGCATCAGCAGCGCCACCGAACCCGCCGGGCGCGCTGCCACTCGTGCCGGTCATTGCGCCTCCGGTGGCGGTGCCCCCTGGTCCGCCGTTTCCCGCCTGGGCGCCCATTCCGTTGGTCCCAGCGTGATTCGAGACGCCGCCCGTGCCTTGGGCTCCGTCGCCCTGGGAAGACGAGCAACTCAGGGAACAAGCGCTTGCCAGCAATGCCAGCACAGTGATTGTCGGACGGACCGGGCGCACGGGTACCATGTCATTCTCCTCGCTTCCGCAAGGAACTGTCGGCAAGGCAAGGTCTTTGTCACAAATCACCCGCGCTGGGTTTGCGGGAACCAGCGAGCGTGCGTGGGGGCGATGACCGCAATAATCACAACAATTTCGGTCGTCCGAGACAGAGTTGGGCATGCCTGCCGATCGGTCGCCGTCACTCCCCGCAACCTCCTGGCTGTGCATTTTGCTGCTCTGCCTGAGCGCCTGCTCTGGGAACACACCGGGCGCCACTAACGGAGCGGGAGGTGATGGCCGCGGTGGCGGGAGCGGTCACGGCGGCACCGCCGCGGGCGGAATCCAGGGAAAAGCGGGGGCCAACACTGAGTCCGGTGGCACGGCGACCGGCGGTACTCAGGCACTCGGCGGGGCTCAGGGGTTGGCTGGAAGCGCGGGGACTTTCGGCATGCCCGGGGGCTCCGGCGGGACGAGCGGAATAGCTGGCGGCGGGGCGAGCGGAATAGCTGGCGGCGGGGCGACCGGATTCGCGACGCCGTTCACGCCCACGGCCGTCAACGGCGCATCCACGGTGACCGACAGCGCGGCGGCCGGCGGCTCGTCGATTGGCGTGGCGAACAGCGGGCAAGGCGCTCAAGTGACGGGCGTCCCGGCCGCCAGCAAATTGGCACTTCACTATGCGTCGGTGTCCGTCGGCACAATCAGTGTTTCGGTGAACGGCCAAACGGCAGTGAAGGTAAACGTCCACTCTTCGGGAGCCCTCACCGGCTCGTTCCTCTACGCGATCATCAGCATTGAGATCCCGGCCAACGCGACCGTGACGATCAGCCGCGCTTCGGCTGATGTTGCGCTGAACATCGACAAGGTGATCGTCGGAAGTGGCGATCTCGGGCTGCCCCCGGACATCTGGAATCTGCCGCCGTTTCCAGTCGCCACTGGCGCTTTCAGCGCGGACTGGAAGGCGCTGGGCTCGGCCTATGCCACGCCCGAGTGGTGGCGTGACGCCAAGTTCGGCGCGTGGGCTCACTGGGATCCGCAATCCATGCCCGAGCAGGGAGACTGGTATGCGTACTACATGTATCAAGAGGGCTCGGCTCAAAACACGTACCACGTGAGCCATTTCGGTCATCCCTCGGTCTACGGCTACAAAGACATTTGTAAGAACTGGGTGGTCGACAAATGGGATCCGAACGCCCTGATGGATCTCTATGTCCAAATGGGCGCCAAGTTCTTCATGGCAATGGGCGCACACCACGACAACTTCGATAACTGGGATTCGAAGTATCAGTCATGGAACTCGGTCCGAGTCGGCGTAAAGACCGACATGGTCGGCAAATGGGCGCCGATCGCGCGCCAGCACGGCTTGCGCTTCGGTATCGGCTTTCACAACACCCCAGCTCGAACCTGGGGGCAATGGATGCCAATCCGCTACACGAGCGACAAGCAAGGTGCCAAGTCCGGCGTTCCATACGACGCATTGCAAACGATTCTGGACGGGAAAGGCAAGTGGTGGGAGGGCATGGACCCCGTAGATCTCTACGGCCCGATGCACGCCTCGAGCGCCCCATCGACGACCTCAGCCTACGGGACTCAATTCATGTATCGCGTGGACGACGCAATCGACAAGTACCATCCGGACGTCGTCTATTTCGACGATCATGCCGGCGATTCCCAAGTAGATCTCGGAGTCCACATGGGGCTCGCCACGATCGCTCCGATGATTCTGGCCAACTACTACAACAAGTCGCTGGCGTGGAATCAGGGAAAGATGGACGTCGTCATGAACATGAAGGGCGTCGGGGGCCAATACGACAGCTTTCAGAACAACGAAGCGCTGGTTCCGTTCGCGCAACGCGCTTTGGTCCGGAGCACCGAAGCCAGCACCGAACCTCAGATCAGCGCGTATCCCTTTCAGACCGAGCTCAGCATCCAGAGCTGGCACTATCTAACTGGTCAGGGTTATACCGACGCCTCGAGTCTGGTGACGACTCTGATGCAAAACGTCTCTCGCAATGGCAGCCTGCTGCTCAATCTGACCCAGCACGCTCGGGGGGATCTCGATCTTCAGTGCACTCAAATTGCGCAGGACATTGGCGCCTGGTTGAAGGTCAATGGCGAAGCCGTCTACGCCTCGCGCCCCTTCGAGACCATGGGAGACAGCACCGTTGCCTACACGCGCAACAACGGGAACGTCTATGCCACGCTCTTCGGCTGGAACGGCGCTGCGATCACGCTCAAGGCCCTGAGCAGCGGCGGAGCAACCTTGGGCAAGATTTCGAAGGTGGAAGTTCTTGGATCCACGGCAGCGTTGACCTTTTCGCAAACGGCCCAAGGGCTCACCGTGACCCCCGGCGGAACCATTTCGGCCCTGCCAGGGATTTCGAACCAACAATTGGCCTCGCGTACCCGAGTGCTACGCATCACCCACGACAAGGGCTGGGCGAACGACGACGATCCGGGTGCCGCGTCGCCCGGCTGGCTCCGTAAGAGCAACCTGGGCACTGGTGACTACAATAACGATCTGAGCACGAGCACCACGGTCGGCACTGCCTGGGCGTCTACCTTCACGGGCACGGGCGTCGCGGTGTACGCGCCGAAGGAGGCCGGCGCCGGCAAGATCGAGATTCAGGTCGACGGGCAACTCAGTGCGACCGCCGACCTTTCCACGGCCGGCGCGCGTCAGCCGCAGCAAATGGTGGCCGAGGTGATGGGACTCACGGCGGGCGCGCATTCGATCAACATCGTGAACCGCGGCCCTGGCCCAGTGGCGGTCGACGCCATCGTCGTTCGTTAGCCGCAGCGCGCGATGCGGGCGGCGCGCTCGCGCCGATCACGTAATCAGGTCAAACCGGGCTCGCAGAATTACAAACGGAAATGGGCTCGAGTCGGTACTGCCGGAGGTGCGAAACTGCGAACGTTCGAGAAATTGCGCGCTATTTCCGGTCATGAGTTGGCAGTCGTCGGTTTCCCCGCGCTCGTCGCAAATTCCCGTGCTCGCAACGCCCTGACCCACGCATGAGAACACCAATGATGATTCGAATCGGCGGAGTTGTCGGTATCTTGAGCGCGGCCGGGCTTGGGTGCTCGTCCGCAGCGCCTTCGGAATCGGCAGCCGGTGGCAAGGGCGGCAGCGCTGCCATCGGCGGCGGCAGTGCGTCCAGCGGGTTCGGCGGCCTCAGCGGTAGCGCTGGGTCCAGCGGTTCCCGGTCCGCCAGTGCCGGCGGCGGGTCGACCGGTTTCGGCGGCGGGTCGACCGGTTTCGGCGGCGGGTCGACCGGTTTCGGCGGTAACGCCGCGGGTGGCTCAGCGACTACCTCGGGTGGTTCGGCCGGCGTTAGTGGCAACGCCCACGGTGGTACCGGCGGCAACGGCAGCGGTGCTGGCGGCAACGGCGCGGGCGTCAGTGGTGCGGGAGGTAACGGGGGCACTGCGGGCGTCGGCGGTACCGTAAGCTTTTCGGGGCCCCCCATGGGCTGGGCGTCTTGGAACAGCTTTGCGGCCAAGATCAACTACAGCGTGATTAAGGGGCAGGCAGACGCGATGGTCTCGAGTGGCCTCAAGGCCGCCGGGTATCAATACGTCAACATCGACGAGGGCTGGTGGCAGGGGACCCGCGACGCGTCCGGAAACATCACCGTGGACACATCCGAGTGGCCGGGGGGCATGACAGCGATCGCGGACTACATCCACGGTCTCGGCCTCAAAGCAGGGATCTACACTGACGCTGGCAAGGACGGATGCGGCTACTATTACCCGACGGGGCGCCCCGCTGCGCCCGGCTCAGGCAGCGAGGGTCACTACGAGCAGGACTTTCTCCAGTTCTCGAAGTGGGGCTTCGATTTCGTCAAAGTCGACTGGTGCGGTGGCTCGAAGGAAGGTCTAGACGCGAAGACGCTGTACCAGGGGATTAGCGATGCGATCAAAAAGGCCACCTCACAAACTGGCAGGGCGATGGTTTTTTCGGTCTGCAACTGGGGCGACCAGAGCCCATGGAACTGGGCGCCGAGCATGTCGACGATGTGGCGTACCAGCCAAGATATTATCTATTACGGCGATTCGGCCGACATGAAACGCGTGCTCACCAATTTCGACTCGGCTCAACATCCGACCGCGCAAAGCCAGGGCCATTACAACGACCCCGACATGCTGATCGTCGGCATGTCGGGGTTTTCTGAAGCACAAAATCGCACGCATATGGGCTTGTGGGCGATTTCCGGCGCGCCGCTCTTGGCGGGCAACAAACTCGACAGCATGACCAGTGAGACGAAGAGCGTACTGACGAACAGCGAGGTGATCGCGATCGATCAGGATCCACTCAATAAACAGGGGACAAGAGTCGCTGATGACGCGGGGCGACAGGTCTACCGCAAGGAGCTCTCGGGGAGCGGGCGCCGTGCGGTTCTTTTGCTCAACCGGACCACGTCGGCCGCGACGATCACCGTTCGCTTTGCGGACATCGGTCTCGGCGCGAACGCGTCCGTGCGCAACGTTTGGTCCGGAACGGATCTGGGAAGCAAGACCACGAGCTACGGGGTCAGCGTTCCCGCGAACGACTCTGTTCTGCTTCTGGTCACCGAAGATTCAGGTCAACCCTGAAGCGGGCGAACGCCAGGAAATTAGTCACCTTCCAGGTTTCAGCGCGCCACCGGCGATGGAGCTGACGGCGGTACTCAACATCAAGCCCTCTATCGCTCACTCCGCCAGCGGCGTGACCTCTGCGCGCCGGAAGCCGTGCGGGTAGCGGCGGAGGTAGTCGCGTGCGGCTGCCTGCGTCGTCAGGGCGTCGCCGCTTCGTTGGAGTGCGATGACGCGCAGATACGCTGCGTCCTCGGCGCGCGGATCGCGCGGGTGGTCGGCCAGAAACGCGCTGAAACGCGCGGCGGCGCGCGTTTGATCGCCGGCGCTCAAGGCAGCGAGGGCGGCGCGGAAATCTGCCGCGGGATCGGGCCCCGACGTCACCTCGGCGGAGCCGGACGGAGGTGGAGGAAAAGCGGCGGCGGTTCTGAGGCCGGGAGCAGTCTTGGACCGCGGCGGTGCGGTCGATGTCGCATCGGATCCGGCAGAGGGCGCGAGCGGAGGGTTGGGCCCGGCGCTGGTGATCGCCGAGACGAGTGCCGGCGCGGGGTCCGGCGTCCAGATTGCGCCGGCACTGAGGGCGAGTGCAGGCTTTCCGCCTAGGTGCAGGACGACCTTGCCCTCTTGGACCGTCACGCGGCTGGTACGGCCGGCATCCACGCTTACCGTGAAGGCGGTGCCGATGTCTTCGAGCTCGCCGTCTGGCAGAAGGACCAGCAAGCGTGGAGCCGAGCGGGCATGATCGACGCGAATCGCGAGCGTGCCGGCTTCGAGCCGGATCTTCTCGAGCTGATTGTCGACCTGCCGTGACCACTGGGCAGGGCCGTCGGCGCGAACTCTCACGGGGTCGGGCGCGTTCGAGGCGGCCGCGGGAATGGCGGTCGCCAGCGAGCGCCTGTGCATGATGGCAAATGCCAAGCCGATCAAAATGCAAAGCGTGCCGAGCGTTGCGGCCAAAATCGGCGTGAGCCTGGCAAATGCCTGGCGCGGCGCGGGCAGGAGCGTGGCATCGAACGCCGCGAGTAGGCGAGTGCGTCGGCGCCGAACGCTCAGCTCGTCGCTGTCGGCCGGCAGCCCGCCCGCACGCTCGGGCGCTTGGAGAGCCGCGGCGAGCGCCTCCACGGCGCGGACCTCTCGCGCGCAAGTGGAGCACAGGCCCACGTGCGCATGGAAACGCGTGACCTCGGCGCCCGTGAGCCGGCCGTCACGCATGGCTTCTACCTCGAACAGGCGGGGGCAGCTGGTCTTCATGCTGACGCCTCCCCGTCCGGCTCGAGCACGAGCGTCTGGCGGAGTTCGCGGCGTGCGGCGTGGAGGCGCGTCCAGATCGTGCCGATCGGGACGCCGAGCGCCTCGGAGATCTCCGCGCAGCTCAGCCCCTCGACTTCCGCCATGAGCAGCGCCAGGCGCTTGGGTTCGCTCAGCTTCGCAAGTGCCCGCTCGACGTCACTGCGCGCCTGAAGCGCGGGTCGCGGGTCGTTCACGCGCTGCTGCGCGTTGCCGAAGGCCGAGAGCATCGTGACGAAACGTGCGAAGGTCTTCCGGCGGCGGCGGATGAGCGTTGCAGCGATACCGATCAGCCAGGGGCGGCACGAAGAGCGTCCGTCGTAGCGCTCGGCGCACTTGACCGCCGCGAGGAAGGTCGCATGCAAGAGGTCGTCGACGTCGTGCGCGTCGCGCGTGACGCGCGCGATGAAGCGGTGAAGCGGCGCCTGATAGCGATCGTAGAGTTCGCCGAGCGCGCCCAGTTGGCCTGCGGCCAGCTCTTGCATGAGCTGCGCATCGGTCGCCCTCGGGGCGTCTTTGACCAGCGTTGCTCTGGCGCGGGGCGAGCTCATGGCTTGCCTAGCGTGGCGCCGAGCGCGAGGCCAACGGCGAAAGCGGGCAGGCGCGTCGACCCCTCGGGCGCAGTGCTCGACTGTCTCGGGCCGAGCTCTCCGTCAATGCCGACGAACGTGCGAAATGCCGAACGGGCTTGGAAACCAACGCGCGCTCCGAGGAGCAGGCGCGGCAGCGGACCGGTGCTCGACTCTCGCGCCGCCGGCGGCGGTGTGCTGTTCCCGACGGGCATCGCCCCGTCGTTCTTGACGTGCACGCTTTCCGAGGACGCCATCCCCTTCATGGCGACGGCGGGTCCGGCGGTGAGATCGAGCGCCACGCCATCGAACTGGAAGCGCCTACCGCCCAGCAGCGCGAGCGCGAGTGCGCCTTGTCGGTCGCTTCCAACAATCGTCGTGTAGCCGTCGACCCGTCCTTCGAAACCAGCGAGCCAGCCGTGCACCTCGAGGAAAGAGAGTACACCAGCGCCGATGCCGACCTGTCCGTCACCGACGCGAGCACTCGTAATCAGCGACAGCTCGAAGCCGAGGCGTCGAGGGACCGTTCCGGGTGACCAAGCGGAGGCGGGTTCATCGTTTGCCCGCTCCGCTTGGTCGCCGGCGTCTAGGCTTGGCTTGGGTGCGCGGATCGGGGGCGGGGAGGGTGCCCTTGGCTTCGGGTCGGCAGCTGCGTGCGCCGGGACCAGGAGCAGCGCTTCGAGCGTCGGGACCACATCGACGCTCCTCGTCACGCTGCGCGAGGCAACTCGACCGTCAGGCAGCGCTACCGAGACGCCGATGCCGTCGCCGTCCACACTGAGCTCGACCCGCGCGCACCGGTCGATGTCGTTGCGAGCGGTGAATTCGTCCCGCACGCTCTCGAGCAGGCTCGGCCAGCGAGCGAGAAAGGACGCGCCGGACTCGACGATCAGGGCCGAACAGTTCGGCCGAGCGCCCGCGGTCGGCGCCGCGAGCAGCACCGATGGGGCCAAAAAGATCGCCAACAGCCGGGATTTCATACGCTCTCAGGCTCTTCGCTCGCAGCAGGACAATCCTTCATCGCCGACCGCAAATTTGTCAGAAAAAGACCTCGATGCCCACGCTTGGCAGGGTGATGGGGCCAACTTTAGGCTGTTCGCAGCGGGTAGTAGACCCCCCAGGACCACCATGCCCTTCACAATCCTGATTCAGGTTGGTCACTTCGGTACTGAGGGTCACGTTCTGCCCCTCCAGCACGAACGCGATCGCGCCCGTCTCCCCCAGGCGCCAGCGCTTCTCGAGCCTGAAATCGATGCGATAAAACGCCGGGCTGCGGTATGCGTTGTACGGCGGCACAGGGATGCTGCCGTCGAGCGCCGAATACGGAGTGCCCGTGTAAAAGAGCAGCCTCGACCCGACGCGCCAGCTGCGCCCGAGGTCGTAGCTCAGGGCGACGTTGAGCACGTGGGTGCGGTCGAAGTCGCTGACTACGGTCACGAGCTCGTTGACGCCGGCGGGCGTCAGGTAGTGCGCTTCGCGAGTGGAGCGAGAGAGCGTGTACGAAAGCCAACCGCTCAGGCGTTTCGTGAACGGCCGGCGCAGCATCAACTCGACTCCATAGGCGCGGCCGTGCACCGGCTGATTGCCTGGGCACACCAGTGGCGGCAGCGGATCGTCTGGGCTCGTTGCGGGGCCGCTGCCCGCCATCCGCTCACGGCAAGGCGAGCTCAAATCGGTCAGCCCTGACCAGTGCGAGTAGAAGCCCGTCACACTCGCGACCAGATCCGCCGGTAGCGCGATTTCGACGCCCTGGCTCATTTGCGTTACGGTTTGGAGTTGGCGCTGCCCTGTAGGAAAGCCGGGGACGGTGACGAGCGGAGCCGGAACGTCGCCGAGGCGGAGGCTCGGGTATTGGTGCGAAAGTCCGAACGCTGCGAGCCACGCGAGTCCGGGCAGGAGCGTCACACGCGTGGCAAGTCTCGGATCGACGGCAGGCACGATGCTGGTCGCGCGGCTGCCGGCGGTAGGCTGGCGGGAGCGAGACGATGTGAACAGGTCCACGCGCGCCCCGGGAACGAGCTCGACGCGCGGCACAACGCGCCAGACGAAGTCCGTGTGGAGCCCGGCGCGAAAGTTTCTCGGCGGCGGGTAGGCGTCGACTGGCGGCAGTGGATCGAGCGGTCTTGAAACGCCAACCTTGACTCGGTAGTCGTCGATTTGCCCGTCCGCGCCGCCGCGAAGGCGCAGCGATTCCGTTAGTCGTTGCTCGACCTCCAGTCGCGTTCCGAGCGACAGATTCTTGACGTACGTCGGGTCGGCACCCTGGCTGTCGTAGCCTCCGGTCACCGCGAGCCGCAGGCGACCATCGTTTAGGGAGTGGTCGTAGCGCAAGTCCAGCCGGTGCGTATCGGACACGAATTGCTCGATGAACTTCTGGCTCGCGACCGGATCCGAGGAGGGGGAACGCTGCGCCAGATAATCGTGACTGCCGAACGCGAACACTCCGAGCGTATCGCGACGGCCGATGCGATAGCTCGCTCGGGCCTGATAGTCCCAGTAGCTGAGCTTCACGTCGCCGGTCACCGCCTGCAGGATGGGTCCCGGGTAGCCGTAGCGTCCGGCCAGCAGCGCGCTGCCGCGGTCGTCGGCGAAAGGCGCCTCGACCAACGCGCCGGCGTCGATCAGCCGGAGGTTCGCTTCACCGTGAGCCTTGCTCGCGGGCTCGCGAGTCTGACCGGCGATGATCGCGCCCGCGAAGCCCCCGTAGCGCGCCGGCGCCGCGCTCGGAAAGAAGTCGACGTGATCGATGAGTCCCGGATGAATCACGCTCTGCGCGACTCCCAAGTGAAACAGCGCCGGCACCCGGATGCCGTCGATGAAGTAGCCGGAGTTGTTCGGCGGTGCGCCGCGCACGTAGAAATGCGGCACGCCGCTCATCAGCGGCGTCACGCCGGGCATGATCTCGATCGCACGGAAAGCGTCGCCGAACGCGCCTGGCAGCTCGCGCACCTCGCGCTTGGACAGCGTTGTTTGCCCGATTTCGCGGCGCTCCCCCAACACGCTGATTTCGATCGGAGGCGCGGGCGGCAGCGCTTTCGGCTCGGCATGCTGCGCGGGAACGGCTTCCGTGGACTCGCCGCTCGCTTCGACGGCCGGCAGGGGCTCCGCGTGTTCTTGGCGAAACTCCACCCGAGCTCGCACGCGAGCTGCGACTGGCACGCCCTGGCGCCGCGCGGGCTCGAAGCGCCAGCTGCGTGAAACGCTCCGCGCTTGCTCCCCGAAGGGTTCGCTGCCTTCGACCAGCGTCGCGTTCGACACCGAGCCGTCCTTTTCTACCGTGAGCTCGAGCACCACCGAGCTGTCCCCGCTGGCTCCCGCCGGGTACGGCACGTCGGTCGTGCCGAGCGCCATGGGCGGCGTCAGCGCAGGTTCTTCAGCGCGGACGACCGCGCACGCCAACAACACCGTGAGCCACACGCTCGCGGCGCGAAAAAAGTGATGCATCCAGGCGCTCGCTCCGCCCGTATTCGCCCGGCAGGGTCATTTCCTTTACGGGGGCGTGTCCTAAATTCGTGCCCGTGCCCGTGCCCGAAAATTCAACTACGAAACCGCGCGCCGTTACGCACTGGTGCACGCGGGCTGCTGAAAGGCAGCCAAGATAAATCAAGAGAGAGGGGGCGATCGCGATCCAGCAGCGCACCTCGTGGTGCGCTTTGTTCAAGGCAGAACGGGGAAGAGATCGGGCACGGGCACGTTTGCGGGTGCCACAGCAATTCAGGGACTCGCGCTGCTCAGAGCTTGTAGCCTGCAGCGACGATGTTGGCCTGCACGGCGGTGTCGGAGGCGTCCGTGGGGTAGCCCGAGGTGAGGCAGCCCTCGAAGAAGGTGCCTTCGCCAGTGTGGCTGTTGTCGCCGCCCACTCCGAGAATGATGGCGCCCTCTTTCTTTTGTGGGTCGTAACCCTTGGGGCGCGCGCCGTCGTACATGGTCTTGAGCGTGCCAGTCTGGGCATCAGCGCCCTTGAGCCGGAAACTACCTGCCTTGCCTCCCAGCATTGCCGTGACGAAGGTCACCGTGAGCGAAGTGTTGCTCGCGGGAGCGGCGAAGGAGCCGCCAGCGTAGACACCGTCTTCGAGATCAGCCATCACCCAGGGCCCGCTTCCGCTGCCGCGCCCCCATTGCGTGCTGCTCCCGAAGTACAAGGTCTCCATGGTGGCGGGACCGTTGTCTTTGTTGTTCGTCTCGGCGTTCCCGTAGTCGAAGCAGCACCACTGGTTGTAGTGTTTTCCACTGGCAACCATGTATATGCCTTCGGGTTGATCGCCCGTAGCAACGCCTTTGGTCTTGTTGTTGCGGTAGCCAACCCCGCCCACTGCATCGTCGAAGCTGCCCGTCGTGTACACGCCATAGACGGAGTGCCCGCTGACGGTGATTTTGGCGGCAGTGGCGTTCGCTTCCGTTCCGCCGTTCGCGAGCCAGCCACCGGGGGGGGTGACCGTGAGGTGATTGGCTTGCGAGGACTGGTCGTAGATCACCGAAATGGTGCAGGTACTGCCCATGCAAAACGTGTCTTGTGTCGCCGCGTTCGCGTAGCCGCCAGGGCTGAGCACTGCGATGTCCTTGGTGGTTTTGTCCGAAGCCCGCCGCACTTGGTACAGGTTCCCGTTGTACGCGCCAAAGAGCGCCCTCACTGTGCTGTGTGCAGCCACGCACGGCGTGCTGCCGGCCGCGTAGATGTCACAGGGAGCGCTGAGTGACGCCCCGCCCGAACCTGACGTACCGCCAGCGCTCGCGGCCATGCCAGCCATTCCGCCGCTTCCGGTCCCGGCAGTTCCAGCGGCGGCAGGCGCCCCGCCATGTGCGGGCGCTCCGCCATGTGCGGGCGCTCCGCCAGTATTGGCAGCGCCTCCGCCGCCGATGGACGACCCTTGCCCGGCCGAGCTAGGTGCGCCGCCCATCACTGCAGCTCCGCCGTTGGCCTGCCCACCCTGGCTCGTGCCCCCGGAGTTCGGGCTACCCGCTGCTCCGAAACCACCGCCGGTTGCGCTCGTCCCGCCGGTGCCTGGCGTAATCGGCGCATCGCTGGCGCTGCATCCAACGAGTGCGCTTGCGACCCACATCACGCTCGAAAGCAGGCCGCAGCGCGAGGCGCGGCCACGAGTTACAAAACCACCCGTGGAAATTGCCATAATAATCGAAAGCAGTGTTTGCTGCTCGTCAATCCCGTCCGGAAATCGACATAGGTTGAGACCTTTGCTGGGAGCACGAGCGACGATCCTGGCCTGAAGCGTGGCGCGCCCGCGGGGAACACGCCACGTTCAGCAAGCGTTCGCGCGCACTTCAAGAAGATTACTGAACTCTGTTCGACCTTGGACTGCGAATCAGAATGCCTCAGAACGCGACAGTGGCTTGTAGTTTGACTACGTCCATGTCGGGCTTTTTATCGACATAGGTACCACTTTGGATAATGTCATTTCCGGCCACTAGCGCACTGCCCCAGGGCCACTTTCCACCGAGCATCATCTTGTCGCCGTAGATGTATCGGGAGTACTGAATGTAAATGCTTTCACTCGACAAAAAGTGGGAGGAGACCGTCAGTCGTGGGGTGATCGCGGAGAAGATGTATCCCGGGTGATCCAAGTCGTAGTTCACGGTATCGCCACGAAGCATGAAAGAAAGCCAGTTCAACATCTGGACTGTCACATCTGCCCCGTATTTGAACTGTTTGATGCGACTCTGCGTGAGCGAGCTGCCGGCCGGCAGATCGAGACTTGCGTTCGCCAGCAGCCCAAACACGTTCAGCTTGACGTCGTGCGCTACAGTACCTGGCGCTTTGCCTTGGATATTCGATACGGTGTTTTCGTACAGAAATCCGAGATTGAACATCGAACCGGTGCCGCTGCTGTCCTTGGTAGAATTGCTGAACGCCATGTAGTTCGTGGCAATGCCCAGCCCGCCTTGCGCATGCATGACCTCGGTGCCTCCGTTGTTGCCGAGCGCCCAGCCGTTTTTGACACTGAGATAGGACGGTGAAAGCCAAACCCTCCCTGCGTAAGGGGCACTCAGGCTCAGCTCGGCGCCCACAACCGATAAACGCGCTTCTGCCGCACTCGAATAAGCCTTGCCAAGTGTGGGGTCGGCGTCCGCGGTCAAGTAGGGGTCGCGCGTCCACTCCGTATTGTAGTGCAGGCCAACGTCGACGTTTTTCTTGTAACTCAAGCGAACGTTCGCGTAGGCGAGCAAGTCGGCGCCTACCTTGGATGCGTACAGCGGGCTGTTGTTGGCGGTGTTGTAGCTGAAGGCGCCATCCCGGCCAGTGCCGAAACCCTCCACCACGGCGAGAGTGAAATCAGGATCGATCGGGACGGTCAGCTTCAGTTGCTCGCCGATATGACGAAAGCGGCCCAGCATGTAGGTGTCGTACTTCTCGAAATAGCCGAATCCCGGCCACCAGGCGCCCATCTGGAACGCAATGTTCGACTTGCGGCCGCCGGCGTCGAAGTCCGTGTCGAGTGTGAGAGAAGCCACGCCCGGCACCGCCGCGGCATCCGGATTTCGAAAGCCGGTCGCCGCGTACCAGTACCCCATCCAGCCGACCGCGGCGTCGACGTGCTTCTTCTTGGCGTGAAAGGTGATTTCGGCCCAGTCTTGTTCCTGCAATCGGGTGTAGGCGAAGCTGTAATAGCTTCCGTCCACGACTCGATTCGGTGCGTACGAAATTTGGCCGTTGGCTGGCCCGTTGGGCGTGTCGGGGTTCGGGCGCGAGCTGAAGCCCAAGGCCATCGGTGCGCGGAAGTAGCCGTGGACCTCGATCTGCCAGGAGTCGAGTGGCTCTTTGGCTTCAGCTTCGGTCTTCGACGTTCGCGTGTCGTCTGATGAGCCTGATTCGGTCGAGGTGACATCGGGCTTTGGGCTTGGCGCCGTCGCCGACGGGGGTGGGTCGGTCGGAGTGGTGTCTTTCTTGGACGACTCCGCCGCTTCCGGTTCGGCCGCGTCATCCGAGGTCGGCGCATCCGTGGCCTCTTGGGCTGTGGCAACGACCGGAATTGACAGGACCGAGATCCCCGACACTAGGAACACTCGCAATCTTCGCAGCACGGCTTTCCTTTCCCTCGATTTGCGACGGACTCTGTGAGTGAAGCTCGACGCAATCTGGCTCTAGCAAAAAGTCTAACAGGAGTCCTCGAGCTGCGTAACCCACTCGAGCTTGCGCTTGCGAGGTGCCAGAATCCGCCCGCGAGTACTCGTTCAGGACTCATCGAGAACGACCGCGCCTGTGCCTCTCGCAACGCGCAGTCGTTACCGCGAGGAGCTCTTGATTACTTGCCGTACTTCACCGCGACGATGGCGGCTTGCAGCGCATCCACGGTTTGCTTCGAAATTACCGGGCCGGCCGAGATAGCGCCTTCGTAAAAGTGGCCGCCTGCGCTGTTGCTGTTGTCCCCGCCGATGCCCAAGATGATTGAGCCCCCTTTCGTCATGGGCACATAGCCGGTTTTTTCCGGTCGAATTCCATCGTACATAGTCTGCAGCGTGCCGGCGGTCGCGTCCCCGCCGTAGATCGCGAAACGGCCCTTCGTGGAGTTCTTGTCTCTCGTGTCGCCGAGCAGCACGCCAGTCACGAAGTCGTATTTGAGGGCTTTGTTGGTCGAGATGTTCTTGTCTTGTTTGTTTTCCCAACCCGCGTACAGACCGTTCTCTAGATCGGCCATCATCCACGGACCCGGTTTTCCACCGGCGCCGGTGCCCCAGACTACGCCACCGCCAAAGTAGAGCGTTTCCATCGTACCGTTGCCGTCGTCGTTGGAGGTCGTCTCGGCGTTGCCGTAGTCGAAACAACAGCCATCGATCAGATCCTTCTGGCTGGTGACCCAGTACATGCTCTCGGGGTCGTCACCTTTGACCATGCCGTTGCCTGTCTTGATGGTGCAACCCGAACAACCAGTTCGATAACCAATGCCGGCCTTGATCAGAATTCCATACGCCGAATGGCCGTTCAGCGTCAGCTTGAGCGCGTTCGCGTCCGCCGGGTCGTCGGGTGTGCCCTTGGCTCCGCCTCTGGGAGCGGGTTCCAGATCGTTTTTTTGGCCCGATTGATCGTAGATTTTGGTGATCTTGCAGCCGCCGGCGGAGCAGTAAGCGTCGTGCGCGGCGACGTCGGCGTATCCGTCTTTGGAACCAACATCCTGAGTGGTCCCCTTGCAAGACGCCGGGCCAGCGGCCGTGGTCCCTTTGCACAGTTGGTAGAGTGGCCCTGCGTAGCCGGGTACGATGACTCGAACAGTGCTGTGCGCCGCGACGCACGTGCTTCCGCCCGTCTTCAAGACATCGCAAGGCAGCGAGATGCCCGTTCCGCCGGCAGTTCCGGCACCCGCGCCGCCGCCTACCGCGACTGCGCCGCCTGCCGCGACTGCGCCGCCTGCCGCGACTGCGCCGCCCGCCGCGACTGCGCCGCCCGCCGCGACTGCACCCGCCGAACCCGGTGCGCCTCCGGTGGCTGCGCTGCCCGCGGCACCGTTGCTAGCACCTGCGCTCGCAGGACTCCCGGCGCTCGAGCTCCCGCCGCCGGTCGCCGGGGCACCGCCACTGACGGCACCGCCTTGCGCTGAGTTCGGGCTGCCACTGGCCGAACCATTTCCGCTTCCGCTCGCCCCGTCGGATGGGGAGGAGTACGACCCGCAGGCGATCGGGATGGCGACGAGAGCAAGGGCGGCCGAGGGAGCCAGTAGGGTGACGCGAAAGCTCATGATTTGTGAAATTTCCAGGGATTGGGGTCGCGGCGTGAGAGATCCACGGCGCGGTCCACGACCGATGCAGCGAAGCCGACGAGTCCGGAACCACCACGAACGACGGCGTATATGGCCGGCAGTGTAAGCTAGGCCCACATTCCGTCGCACTAATGCACAATTCTTTACATCGATCTATCGCGGCAAGGATGAGGTGCAGACAGCCCCCGCGAGTGGATCCCGCGGGTGACGCTCCAGGGTAAGGGTGCCTCTGCGGTCGAACTTTTCAAAGGCAGCACGCTCTCGCGAGTTCCACGATCAGGGACCACTTGCCATACGCCGCGGTGACGATGTGGGTCGACCACCCCGACCTAACTATTGCCTAACGTAAAGAAAGATTGCGCGCATGCGCAGCGGCCTGCTCTCGGCGCTCGCCGGGGTTTTTGGACCGGCCGCGGTTCGGACGGCCGCGCTGGCTATTGACGGCGCCGTAGTCGACGAACGGCATCGATTGGCTGATGGTGAAGTTCGACCCGCTCGGATGTCGTCCGGGATTGAAGGGATCGATGCTGCAGATCCGGCCTGCGACCATGCGAGCCTTGGTCGCAAATTCTTCGAGCGCAGATTGACTTACGGGGCGCCCTTGTACCTCGGCACCCCAGGTTTCAGGACCCGTCTGAGCCATGAATCGAAAAAAAATGTACAAGAGCGCTGCCCCCGCATCAGTACTCGATGAAGTCATCCATCGAGCCACGCGCGCTGTGATCGTGCGGGATTTTTTCGGGCGATTTAGCGTGCTTGAATGAGCGCACACATTTTTTTCTCGAGCTTTTCGTTGCGGAGTGAGTCTTTTCGCGAACGGGTCTGTTCCCGCTTCGCTACTGCCCGTGTGCCCTGCACCTGGCTCTGTGGTCGCCATGAAAATCCCTGAGTGCGTAAGGAGATCGCTGATGAAGGTCCGACCGGTCGCTGTGGCGATGGCAGTGGGATTGGGATTTGGACTAGCTTTAGCAGCTTGCTCGGGCTCGACAGTCTCACCTGGCACGGGTGGTAGCCCGGGTAGCGGCGGAATGGTCAGCCATGGCGGCGCCTTCAGCGATGGGGGTGCACTTGGCACCGGTGGTAGCTCCGGGAATGCGGGCCAGACCTGTTCCGACGTGCTGGCGTGTGGCGGCAGCGTGGTCGGAACCTGGAATGTCTCCTCATCCTGCCTGAAGGTGAATGGCACCTTGAATCTGTCGAGTATCGGTGCGGGTTGCCCGAGCGCAGTGGTCACGGGATCGCTGACGACCACCGGAACTTGGACCGCCAAGGCCGATGGCACCTACATGGATCAAACCACCACTTCGGGCGACGAGCAGTTCAGCTTGGCGCCATCGTGCCTCGTCATCTCATCCACGCAAACGGACTGCGCCGGCGCTGCCAACATCATCTCCAGCTTGGGCTACGCGACGGTGACGTGCACGCCAGTGTCAGCGGGTGGGTGCACGTGCTCCGCGACCGTCAAACAGTCGGGCGGACCGGGCATGGTATCCAACTTAGCCTCACCCAACGGCAACTACCTGGCTTCGGGCAACCAGCTCACGCTCGATGACCAGTTGCCTTACACCTACTGCAGCTCGGGAGACACGATGACTTGGACGCCCAAGCCCACGAGTCCCACCATGTCTGGCTCGATCGTATTCCAGCGCGCTGTGCCAACCGGCACGGGTGGCAGCGGCGGTACGGGTGGCAGCGGCGGTACGGGTGGCAGCGGCGGCGGTGCGGCTGGGGCGGTGGGCGCCACCGGTGGGCGGGGCGGTATGGGCGGCAGCACAGACCACGGCGGCTCGGGAGGGAGCGCAGGCTCCAGCGCCCTGCAGCCGTGCGACATCTACAAGGCAGGCGGCAATCCGTGCGTCGCAGCGCACAGCACGGTGCGAGCACTCTCGCAGACCTACAGCGGAAAGCTCTATCAGGTCCGCAACGCGGCCGGCGCGACCAAGGACATACTCACGCTGACTCCCGGCGGCGTCGCAGATGGCGCGGCGCAGGATGCTTTCTGTTCCGGCACCACTTGCGTGATCACTGTCGTCTACGACCAATCCGGAAAAGCCAACGACCTCTGGTACCAAGGCTCGACTCAGGTCCCCGCTTCACCGCAGAGCAGCGCCTCGAAGGCAACCAGCGAGTCGTTGACCGTCGGTGGTCACAAGGTCTACGCGCTGTACATCAACCCGGGCAACAGCTACTGGGTCGACGCCTCCAAGTCGGGCATCGCGCTCGGCAAAGAGCCCGAAGGGATGTACATGGTAACCAACAGCAAGCACTACAACAGCGGTTGCTGCTTCGACTACGGGAACAGCGAGACCGACCGAAAAGCAGATGGCGCTGGCGCCATGGATTCCCTTAATTTCAGCAGCACCACGGCCTGGGGTTCGGGTGCCGGCTCTGGCCCATGGGTCATGGCCGATCTCGAGTATGGACTCTTCGCCCAGGGCGACACGAAGAAGAATCAAAATAACCCATCCCAAACAGCCACCTTCGTTACTGCCGTACTCAAGAACAATGGCACGACGGAGTTCGCACTCCGAGGTGGCGACGCGACAACCGGCAAATTGGGCACCTACTACAAGGGCGCCCTCCCCGGGGGATGGAACCCGATGAAAAAACAAGGCGCAATCGTGCTCGGAAGCGGCGGCGATTGCTGCAAACCTGATGGCGGCGCCAATCAAAGCGACGGCACTTTTTACGAGGGCTGCATCGTCACCGGTTACCCATCGGACGCGACGGAGGACGCGGTGCAAGCAGCCGTCGTTGCCGCCGGGTACGTCAAGTAGCCAAGGAAATCAGATACAGCGTCGCTAGTCTTTGGAAAAGATCTGCGACGGCTGCGCCTGTCGGTCAAATCTGACTTGGTCTCTCGCCATCGGCATCGGTATCGGCAATGCGTAGGCGCGCTGGGTCCCTACGTTGACTCAGTACGACTCTTCCCTCATTCGTTGCTGACGATGTCCGCGTAGGCGCTAGAAGCTGGAGCTGGTGCTCGACTCGCAGGAAACGCGCAGCAAGAGCTCGAGCCGCTCCGCGTAACCCTCGATTCGTGCTTTCTGATCGACGCCGTTGATAATCCGGCGTGCGTTGCCGTAATCACAGCCACTACTGTTGATATAGTTGGAAAACTTCTTGCTCGTGAATGAGCCGTTACGCATGCCGTACGACGCCAACGCGTAGGCGACCGAGGCATCGAGCGCCAGGCTTGGGTCGATCCACAGAGTGTTCCCCAAACCGATCGCGTTACCTAGGACCTTATAGTTGTTTTCCCAAGTAATCTGCACGTAGCCGCGACCAAAATACTTGTTCGAATGAACCTTACCAGTCGCCGTATCGGTGACACTGACCGCGTTGCCATAGGTGTGGCCGGCTCCTTTGCCGAATTCCTCGATCGGCAACCACCTGTCAGCACATTCGTGTTTCACGGTCGCAAGCAAGTATGCACCCCAACCAATATCGAGGATGTCTCGGTCGGAATTGAGGAAGCCCAACAGCGTGGAAAGACCGCCCACCGCGCTCGCGCCGAGCTGGCCGAATTCACTGAAGTACAAGTTGAGGAACGTCACCGTGTTCACGATCCCGAGGCCGCTCGAGAGCTCGCCAGTGCGTTGATATGGCCCTCGCGCATTGACGCCGACAACCTTGCGTAACGCAGCCAACGCTGAAGCGGCACTTGGAGCCTGGAGCGCGAGCGACGTAAATGTGGGGCCGCCAGCGGAGATTTTTCCATCGGGCAGCTTCATCTTCGCGACGTCGCGTTGATACTTTTTGATTGCGTCGAGCGCGGCGCGCTGCAGAATTCCGGTCACTGGGAGCTCGGTCACGAGCCCCGTCGTTTCGTAGTTGAGGTTTAGTAGATATTGCACGACCATCACGTCGACCGCGTGATTCGCACCACCGAGCCCAACACTTCCCCGAAGCGTGATCATGCCCCCCACGATGTGCCCCGGACCAACCGCCTTGGTCAAGCGTGAATATGCCACTCGTCCTTAGCTATCCGCTCGAAAGCGTGCGTGGCCTCGGCTTGTTTGTGCTGATCGGCCTCGCAGCTGCATGTCGAGCGAGTCCGGTTGCCGGGCCCACGCCGACGGCATCCCTTGCGCAATCGGCGGTTCCGCCGATCTCTACCAAGCCGAGGGCAGCCGAGCTGCTGCCTAGCGCGCCGAGCCCCAACCGGCCAGCTGCCTCAGCAGCAGTAGCAGTTGCGCCAGCGCCAGCGCCAGCGCCAGCTGCCACGGGTATCGCGCAGGTCGAAAGCCATGGCGTGACGTTGGCCGTTTCTGGAAACGACCTCACCCTGACCCGGGGCCAAGATGCTATTCCGTTCTTTTCGTTCCGAGCTTACGAGGCCGCGCGCTTCCAAGCGGATTTTCCGCCGGCCTCGGCGGACGCCGCCGCCCAGGTTTGTGCCCGCCGGATCAGCGTCACGCCCGTTGCCTGGGCCGGCTCGTTCCTGAGCTTGCAAACGCTGGAGGAAACCGGCTGCAAGCTGGAGGCCCATCCGGCGGGCGAAGCTCGATTCGTCACATTGGCCGTTACTTCCGAAAGCGCCACTCCCGTCAAAGTCGCTTCACTGAGTGACTGGATAGCCGAGTCGGATTTGCTCGCCGCACTCCGCAAAGACTCGGTCGTGCAGCGTGCGCTCGCCTCTTCTGCGGCAACGAATCCAGCGTCGCTCGCTGACCTACTGCAGAGCCTCGAAGGAACAGTCCCGGTCGTGTCGAAGCTGTCTTGCTACGCCTTCCCCGGTGACCTGCTCGAGCGATTCGCCCCGAGCTTCATTCAGGGCAGCAGCCTGGCTGTGCGGCTAAGCCTCAGTGGCGCCTCAGTCTGCCGCACCCGGCTCACGGAGCTCGGTATCTCCTTGCCGCTTCCAGCAAAACTCAGCGCGGCATTGCTCGACGCTGCGGCGGGCCGCAGCGGCTTTCTAAGACGCAACGCCCCGCCCGCGGTTCTTCAGCACCCCACCGTCATCGAGTTCGGTCCCATCCCGTTTGCTCAGGCCCACCCCTAGTGAACTCGAGCACTCACGGCGCCAGAACACACCTCAATTAGCTTGCCCGTGCCCGATTGCTCAGCGACGTCAGCACGACCCGTCCCAACCCCGCGAGCCCCCCGCAGCACGTTTGTTCGCCGACGCTCTGAAGCGAAGCAGCGAAAGGGTGGAGGGCTCGCTCGATGGTGAGACGCTTGGCGACGTCGTCACGAAGTGGCGTGAGCGCGGCGACGATCGGCCGCGCTCGGAGGCTTTGAGCACGGCCGTCGCCCTTCAGCTCACGCGCACTTGACTAAAGAGGCTGCGAACCCTCATCCAGAACGCCCCGGAGGGTGTGGTTTTGCGCATTGGTTCCCGCGTTCCAGGGTGGATCGGCAAAGCCGTTGTCCAGGCAGTGGCCGTTCGAGAACTGGCAGAAGATACCGCCGCTGGCCGTCGTGGGCGTTTTGAGCTGGGTGGCCGTTGCGCCGAGATTGCCTACGTAGCTGGTGTTGTGCGTGCCTGACGGATCCGACGTCGTGTCATAGAAAAAGACGCCCCACCGGCCGGCAACGTCGCAGTTCGAGTAGTCGCCGATCGCGCCCGACCAGGCGCTACGATTGGCGTCCGTGACATCGCCGCCGCGATAGATCCCGTTGTACATGAAGTAGGTGTAGCCGGGGCTGCAAGTGGCGTAGCCAATGAGTCCGCCCACGTGCCCACGGCCCTTCACGTTGCCGACCGCGTATACGTCGTGCATGTCGCCTCCGTCGCTGAGCACGCCCACCACGCCACCAGCACTCGGGCTCGCATTCGTGGTGTTGCCGGTAACGGTCGCCTGCGCATAGGACCCGATGATCGTCCCTCGAGCGTCAGCAACGAGTCCGCCAATGTCACCGATGGCCCCGCTCACCGTACCCTTCATGTAAGAGCGGGTGATCGAGCCGCCGAATAGTCGACCCACGAGTCCACCGGCCTCGATAGAGCCGGTAACTGTGCCTTGGAAACCGACCTGATCGAAGCTCGAATCGCTGGCAACGCCAACAACGCCCGCAGCGATATTGTTTCCCGTTACCTTCATCCCCGTGAAGCGGATGTTCTTGATCAGTGCTGCATCCGTGGTCTCGAAGAAGGCTCCAGCACGGTTGTGCGTATCGTTGATGATCAGATTCTTGATGGTCTTTCCCCGACCGTCGAGTGTGCCCATGAACGTCGACGGCGGAACCCACGTGGCGTTCAGCCCGTCGATGTCACGGGTGAGGTAGTAATTCCCCGCCATATCCATGGTCTTTAGGCCCTGTAAGTCACTGATCGGGACCGGCGTCGGCCACGTCGAGCCCACGGCTGCCTGTGTGCGAGCAATGTCTTCGCCCCCTTCGCTTGGAGCAGCTCCGCATCCCGCCGTGCCCGCGATCGCAACAACCATAGCAATACAAAAATGTATCTTGTGCATGATGTCTTTCCCACCTTGAGGCCCTGGCCTCTCCACGACCCGGCGGCACCCTAGACGATTCTGCATCGCATGCCAACAGGGTTTCGACGGTGCGTTCGTCAGCGTAGAGGCGCGCAGATGTCTGACGGAACTCGACGTGTCACCTTGGCGCCAGCGGCGAGTGTACGGGGCGCCTTCGGTTCCGATCGGACGTGATTCATCTCGCGTCGCCGGATGAGTTGCTGGTCGAGCCGATTGGCTCTCGGGCTGGGGACGTTGATGGCATGGGGAGAGACCCGAGCACCGGCGGGGGCAGAAGTGACGGCGGAGGCTTCGGGCTCGCAACGCGCAGCTGCCGCGAGCGAACTTGCACCCCGGTTGGTGAAGCCAGCGGCTGCAAACCCGGCCAGCGCCGCAACTTGCTCGAACACGTTGCTCGCTGCATCCTTTGCTTTGGCGATCTGCTACCCAGATCCAGCAATCCTTCATGCCGCGCGCTGCTGCACACCTGACGCTTCGAGCGCCCGCGCTATTCGCGGTCCGGGTTGGGCTGCGGGCGTTTTCGATGCTGCTTCCGCTTACGTCTCTCGCGCATGCTCAGACGCCAATCACCGTGAACGTGTCGGTCGATGCGGCGGCCGCTGGATCGCCGCTCGAGCGAGTGTGGCCGTTCTACGGCTACGACGAGATCAATTACACGACAGCGGCGGAGGGCCAGGCCTTGCTCGCGACACTCGTCGCGGCGGACACGGCGCCCGTGCACATTCGCAGCCATTTCTTGTTCAACAGCGGTGACGGCACGCCTGCCCTGAAGTGGGGCTCGACCAACGTTTACAGTGAGGACTCTGCGGGAAACGCGAGTTACAGCTGGGCACTGACCGACGGAATCTTCGATACGCTCAGCGCGACCAGTGCGTTCCCGTTCGTCGAACTCGGTTTCATGCCTGAGGCGCTCTCTTCGCACCCGACGCCTTACCGCGACTCCAGCACCGGCGCTTCCGATGGTGGCTGCTTCTATCCGCCCACGGACTACACGAAGTGGTCATCGCTGATTCGCACCTGGGGCAGCCATGCGAACGAGCGGTACTCGAACGTCGAAGCAAACTGGCTCTGGGAGCTGTGGAACGAGCCCGATATCCCTTATTGGCACGGCACGTTCGAAGAGTATGCCAAGCTCTACGACTATACCGAAGCGGGGCTGCATGACGTGCTCCCGCGCGCGTCACTCGGCGGCCCCGCGGTCGCCGCCGTAGGCGATGGTTTCCTGAAGAAATTCCTCGACCACTGCGCGACTGGAACCAACGCCGTCAGCGGAGCCACCGGCACGCGCCTCGATCTCGTCACCTTTCACGCCAAGGGGGGCGTATCCGTCAGCGACGGTCACGTGCAGATGAACCTCGGCGGCCAGCTCGCGCTTCACCGCTTTGGGTTCAAGACAGTCGCAGCTTTCCCTCAATTCAAGCAGACCCCGATCTACATCACCGAGGCCGATCCGGACGGTTGCGCCGCCTGCCCAGTGAGCAGCGTACCCGCCAACGCTTACCGCAACTCCGCAGCCTATGGCGCCTATGAGCTCGCGATGATGAAGCGGTCGCTCGAGCTCGAAGCGCAGGTTGGCATCAAGCTCGGAGGCGTACTCACTTGGGCTTTCACCTTTCCGAACACGCCCTACTTCGCGGGCTATCGCAGCCTGGCCACGAACGGCATCAATCTTCCGGTGATGGGCGCGTTCAAGTTGCTGGGCCGTCTGGCCGGTACCCGCCTGCCTCTGACCAGCAGTGGGGCACACGCGCTCGACGAGATCGTTGCGAAGGGTGTGCTCGACCAGCCCGAGATCGACGGCATGGCCACGCGCAATAGCGAAGCGATCCAGATATTGGTCTGGAACTATCACGACGCCCTCGTGGCCAGCCCCGCCACGCCGGTGCACCTGGCCGTCAAGCTGACGGAGGGCTTTGGGCCGCGCGCCCGAGTTTCTCACTTGCGCCTGGACGAGTCGCACGGTGATGCGTACACGGCTTGGCTGGCGCAAGGCATGCCAGCGAGCCCCACGGCCGCGCAAGTTACAGCGCTGCAAAAGGCGATGGATCCCTCGCTCCTCACGCCGGACAGGACTCTGGCATTGACCGCGGACGGCTCGGTCGAGTTGGATTTCGATTTGCCGAGGTTTGGCGTGTCGCTGATCACGCTGCTGCCTACTGCGGGTCCCCTCGACGTAGCCGAGTCGGCGTCGTCGGCAGCACCCGCCGCGGGCGGTTGTGCCTATCGCGCTGAGGGCTACGGAGACGGCCGGGCAGCCCAGCTCGGCTTGTGCGCGCTAATCCTCGCGGTCGTCGCTCGCCGCCGCAGCGCGCGCAGCGCTGCGCAGCGTTCTTCCAGCCTCGGCCAGGTACGGCGGGTGAAGGAGTCCTAGCTTTGCCAGCCGGTAGTCACACGCGACGCGCAGCACGCCAAAACCGTAAACGATGCTACGCCCCAGCCCAATCGAAGAGGCTTCAGCGAGGTAAGAGGTCGGGCAAGTCACTTCGGCAATGTTGAATCCGAAGAAGGCGGCCTGAATCAGCACTTCATTGTCGAACACGAAGTCGTCGGAGTTCTCGTGTAGGGGCAATGTTTCGAGTAGCTTGCGCGAGAACGCACGGTACCCGGTATGGTATTCGGACAGCTTTTGCCCGACGAGCACATTCTCGATCGCGGTCAAGGTGCGGTTGGCGACATACTTATAGAGTGGCATACCGCCCGCGAGTGCTCGGCCACCGAGGATGCGAGAGCCGAGCGCGACATCGTACAGGCCGCTCGAGATGCAATGCGCGAGCGCTGGCACGAGCTTCGGCGTGTATTGGTAGTCTGGGTGCACCATGACCACGATGTCGGCACCGCGGTCCAGGGCCTCGGCGTAGCAGGTCTTCTGATTGGCCCCATAGCCGCGATTGCGATCGTGAACGATAGTGTGCAGCCCAAGCCGAAGCGAAAGTTCGGCGGTACGATCGGTCGAGCCGTCATCGACCAGAATCACTTGATCGACTAGCTTCGGGATCTCAGCGACGGTTCGCTCCAGCGTCGCCTCGGCGTTATAGGCCGGCATGACCAGCACGAGCTTTCTGCCATCGATCACGGTGACCAATCTATTACTCCAAGTGGCCCCCCGACCAGCTACTAAGCCGCGCGCGATTGCTTCGAAAACGCCCGGACAACACGATTTGCGCTGCTGACGTGCAACCGGTCGCGCGCGCAGCACGCGGGGTGCTACGACTCGCAGTCTACATGCTCTCGCCGGCTCGCCGCGTGCAACCCCTGGCAGAAATGTCCTTTGAACTGGAACGCTGCGGGCAGGCCGAGTCGGTGAGCCGCGCTCCGTCGCAGACCAGGCAGCACCGGTTCAGCTACCGCGTGCGAATGCCGGCCCGCGCCGCGTTCATATTGCCGGTCGCTGGAGCCTCAGCCGGACTGCCGTTCGACCGACGTTGGCCGTTCAACGGCCGTGGCGCGCTGCCCACGGGAGCCAGATCGTGAGCACCACAGCTTTGACACGGGAGCGATTTGCGCTCGTCCTACTGCCCATGGCATCGTTGGCCTTGCTCGCTGTCAGCGTCACCGACGTGGCCAGGACGCAGCAACTGTTCGTCGCGACGACGTACTATTTCCTGATGGCCTTGCTCCTGTGCTGGGCGGGAACCTACGCCCATGCGGTTCGAGAAGCGCGCCGTCAGACGCTCGTCACCTGGATCAAGGAGAATTGGCCGGGTCTGGTGATTGCTTTTGCGGTGACGGTGATTGTTGCACTCGCCGTCGAGCCCGCGTTGCGGATGCTGTCCGACGAGGCGAATCTGGTTGGCACCTCGAAGAACCTATTTGCCTCGAAGGAGCCCACCTTTACGGTCTCCGGCAAATACTATTACGACAGCTATTGGGACGTGGATGTCGCGATCGATCGCAGGCCAACGCTGTTTCCGTTCTTGGTGAGCCTGGTTCATTCGGCGATTGGATATTCGTACAGGAACGTCTTCCTGTTCAACTTGTTGATCCTGCCCGCGTTCCTGGTCGTGTCGTATCGCTTGGCGAAATCGCTCGGCGGAGAGACCTTCGGCATCGTGGCCTCGCTGCTCGCGGTTGCGCATCCCGCGACGCTGCTAGCCGTTCGTTCGGGTGGCTTCGACTTTTTTGCGATGTTCTTTGCGCTGCTCTCGATCAAGAGCTTCCGCGACTTCGCCTATGAGCGATCACCGGCGAAGCTTCTACTGCTGTGGCTGAACCTGTGCATGTTCGCCGAGATTCGTTACGAGAGCGCGCTGTTCATCGTGCCCGTCTTGGCGTCGCTGGTATGGTTCAGAATGCTATCTTGGAGCACGCTGCGGCCGTACGCGATCGTGTACGCGGCGACGCCGGCGTTCTTCTTGCCCCGCATTTGGCAGTCGATCTTACAGGGCAGCGTCCCCGAACAGGATCCTGGCACCGTCACCTTCAGTCTCGATAACTTCGTCCACAACGGTCGTGAGTATTTTCAGCCCATCCTTTCACCGACCGAGTCCTTTCCGTTCCACTCTGCGATCCTGATTGGGCTCGGTGTCGTCGGCTGTTTGCAGTGGCTGCGTTGGTTATTTGGGCGCGTCCGTGGCGCTGGCGAGGCCCCGCGATTGCACTTCGCGATTTTGGTCACGGCTTGGCTGCTGCTCCAGGCGATCATTTGCTTTACGTACGTCTGGGGTCGCGCTCAATTTCCATCGTCTGCGCGGCTGGTCATCCCACTCGATCTCTTTTTTTCGTTCGCCGCGGCATGGCTGCTGACTGCTACTCTTGCGCGCTTCAGGCATTTCATCCCAGTGCTGCTCGCGGCTGCCATACTGGCTTCGCAGCTGCCGGTGGCCTCGCAACATCGGTCGTTCAATCGTCTCACCCAGACTCGAGAGAGCGCAACGACGTGGAGTTTTTTCGAACGCCTGGGAGAGAAGCGCATCCTGATCGTCACGGACCGGCCCAACCACTTCACGATCATGAACTACGGCTCGATGAGCTTCGACAGCGCGCGTCGCGACCCCTATCTGCTGACGGCCTTCGCGCGCCACCTCTTCTACGACATCTATGTCATCCAGCAGGTCAAGCTGTCCACGAACGAGCCGCTACCGGGGTATGAAATCTGGCCGACTCGTAAGCTCGAGACTGTGCTGGAATTTCAAAACGATGCCGACGTGCTGGTGCGCGTCTCGCGCCTGACCCATTGAAGACGCAACGCTCGCTGAATATGCGCTGCGGGTGGCAGCGCCGAAGCCCTCACGCCGGGAGCGCAACCCTCACCGTGTTGCGCTCTGCACTCGCGCTAGTGCATCACTTGCGATGTCCGATCGACAAGCGCAAGCAATCGTTCCGCCTCGCTCGAGCGTGCGCTAGCTGCCTCACCGGGAGTTTTCCCGGAACCACACGCCAACGGCGCCGCACTCGCTAGTGCGGCGGGTCGCCAAACTTCTCGCCCACAACTCCTGCGCGCTGCACTAGCGCAAGAAATTTTGTGCGGCCCAGACCTTGCCGGACGCAGTCGTGTAAAATCCGCACGCCACCTTGGTGACCGTCTTACTGGTCATATTGATGAAGTGTCCGTACTGCTGAAAGCAATCGCCGTCGCAGGGGGTCATTGGAGGCGGCCCTTCGTCCCACATCTGTTGCATGCAGAGGGAAATCACCTGGATGTTGGAAGAGTAGCCGGGACATTCGTTCTGCGCGCCACTGGGTTGGCAAATCTTGTCGGTGTAGCCCGCGTGTGCGGTATTTTTGCCGGCGTCGTACTCGGACATCTGATCCGCGCACGCTTCCCCGTCCATGCTGCGCGTAAGTGGAGGCAGACAGGCGCATTGGGTGCGAAACTGATTGATGCGGTCGACGCAGTCCTGATGGATGTCGCCGCTGCTCGCCGCTGCCTGAAGCTTACAGCCTACGTTCTGCACGCAGCCTCCCGAGCCCCCGGTTGGCGACGCGCCTCCGCTGCCATTGCCCGCGTTCGGAGACGCGCCGCCGCTTGACGCCGGGCCACCGCCTCGGCCAGCGTTACCTCCGCCGGAGTTGCTCCGACCACCGCTACCGGGCGCGCCGCTAGTTCCGCCAGCCATCGACGAGCCCGCGCTGCTCCCGCCGCTCGGACTTGCGCTGCCCCCCGTGCCTCCTTTCGCGAGACCGCCGCCGATGCCCGCGCTGGCTTGCGAGCCCGAAGCTCCGCCGGTGTGCGTGGATCCGCCGTTGTCGCTCGCACCCCCGGCAACGCCAATCGGCAGTCCTCCGTTCGAGCTTCCGCAGCCGACAGCGAACGCCAAGGAGACCGCCCAGAGTCGACTGTTCTGCATGAGATAGGTTGCCGAAATAGGGCAGGGGGGCAACCCGTCAAATTCCGAATGTCTCTGAACCGCGGGAACCGACCTGCCAACCTTGCACAGATAGCCGAAAATGCCGCCCTGTTCGCTCAGGCTTGTCGGCGAAGGTGGGAGCCTCCCGCGCCTGGTCCATCGATGACGCTTTGCTCGCTGAAGCTCGTCCGCCGCCGAAAGCCGTGACGGTGCGAGAGCAACGCTGTACTCAGAGGTCGTAGAGTGTGAGTGGACCGGTCGCCAATACCGCTTTGCTCGTGACTTCTTCGGGCCAATCCAACCTGTCGCCACGTTGGTGCACGAACCAGCGGAAGCCGAAGGAGTCTGCCATGGCAGAGATGGCTTTGGCTTTCCGCATGCGCATGAAACGGTCGATGATGGCCGACCGCGATTCGACCAATTCCGCGCGAAATGGCATCAGCGTCAGCGTGTGCGCCACGAAGGCCCTGCGTTCCGAGAGCGCGGCCAGCGTATAGATCCGGTCGAACTGAGAGTCTTGGAATACGTCCTGGGAGTTGCCGTGGTCGCGCATGTACTGCGCAACCTCGACGACGCTCCTGGGAATTCGCACGGGAGACATCTGAGGCATTGCCCACATCGTTTGCACACCCGAGCCGAAGCGCGCAGGGACTGCCAATAGCAACGCAGCCAGACCGATGACGATGGGTCGAGCCACGAAGCCCAAACGCCGTGACTCCAGCAGGAGCAGGCCCAAGGCACCGCCGACCCAAGTCACCACGAAAAAATAGACGATCATGAGCGGGCGGTGCGACAGCTCGTCGGGCGTGCTGCTCGTAAAGTCGAGCGCGAGGCCAAAAAACATCACCAGGAAGTTGGCGATGAGCAGGAGCGGGAACAGCACGTAAAGCAGCGACGTGCGCCGGCGCAGGCGCACCACCAGGATCACGATCAGGGGCACGAACAGCCCCAAGACAGCGAACAAGACATACGGGATACCGAACACGAGGTTGTGGCCCGGCGAGAATTTGGTGCCCAAGTGTTGGCCTGCGTAGTCACGCAGCGCGCCTGGCTTCGCGAAGGTTTGGATCAGGCGCAAGATCTCGCCAATGCTCGAACCATCGAATCGAATCAGGGGTACGCCGGGTACCTTCTGACCCAAAGCGAGGGCCACTGCATACGCTGCGCAGGCAAAGACGACCCACAGGGCTCGCTTGTTGCGGCTGGCGTTCGCGCGGAAAAAGAGCGCGGGCACGAGCAGAAGCAGCAGCGCGCTTGCGACGACGTACTGCAGTTTGTACACCAAGACCAGCGCGGCGAACGACCAGCCGGCGAACAATTGCACCCGACTGCCTCGCGTGCAGCCCTGAATCACGAACACCCAGGCAACCACCAAGACTGCCAACCCGTAAGTCGCGCTGGGCGAGATTTGAGTCAGCCAGTGGTACGACATGAACGTGTTTTGCATGCCCTGTTGCGCGCCATCGGGCAGCAAGAGCAGCGCCGCAGCCGCAGCGAACCCCGGCCAGGTACCCCACATGGAAGCAAAGAAAGCGTAGCCAGCGAGGCCGGTGAAGAAGACTCCAACCGGCGCCAAAGCTCCCGCAAACGCTGTGTAAGAGTGGATCCCCGATGCCTGCTTGATCAATGCTGGCAGCATGTACATCCCATAGTGGTAGGGACGCGCAGGCACGCCGGCCAAGCGCCAGTCTTCGATGGACGCGGCCCCGTGGCTCGCACCAAAGATGCGGATATGCACGGCGTGATAAAAGCCATCCGCCCAGGGCTTGAACAGGATCACGCCGCCTTGGTCCGCCCGCGGTGAAATCGAATCCCGGCACCAAAGCGAGGTGGCGACGAGACACAGGAGCACCAGCCACAGGCTGGCTGCTTCTCCGCGCACGAGAGTGCGTTGGTTCGCCCGGAAAAACACCGTCAGCGCTAGTCCAACCAGAATGCCAAAGTTCGACATGATGCCGAGCGGCGAAAGCCAGGCAAGCGCGAACAGCGCCGTGTTGACGACTGCGTAGCCCACCAGCAAGCGCAGTGGAAGATCGAAGCTGACGCCAGCGGCCAGTGCCGGAACGGCCGCGAGAAGCGAGCCCGTGAGGTAAAACGCGAAGAACAGCGCCTCGCAGGCTACCAGCGCGCTCGCCGAAAAGGCTCCGCCGGCAACAGTCAACCAGATGGCGACCGCGGCTCCAATCAGTGAAACCGCGGCCAGGTCCGACTTGCTGTAGGTGATGGTCAAGCTGCCGAGCATACGCTGACCCGGTTTCATCGAGTTAGTCATCTCGAGCCGCCTCGACCCGCGTCGTGCGCTGGTTGCTTGCGCCGACGGACGGCTCCAGACATCGTCTTGCGACCTTGGAAGAAGCCCGGCACGCATGATTGGCAAATCCACATGCCGAGATACAAAGGAACCGCCTGCAACGGATAAAAAAGTCTTCTCTTGCGGGTGTCGGCAAACCGAAAAATGGCGCGCGCGGTCCCCTCGAGCGATCCGGAAAACACGCGCTTGAGCCAGACCATCCAGGCCGGAAAGCGCTCGTGCATGGTGTAGATCGCGGTCTGCACGGGGCCGAGCATGACTCGCTGAAAGACTAGATCGCTGCCCGCGTACATTCTGGACCAAACCGCGAAACAGGTGGTGAGCGCCTGTTTGCTGGTGTGGTATCCCAGGCCGTACGGGTTCCCGACGTATTTGGCCATCGAGCTGATGGCGACCACATGGCGTGAACCCGTGCCGGCGCCGAGCCGCGTGAGTGGTTGAACGAAATTGAGTACGCCGTACAGGTTCGTGTCGAGGACCGCGCGATAGCTCGACGTGTCGAAAGATTCGTCGTTGTCGATGGAATTGATTCCGGCGTTCAAAATGAAGATGTCTGGCAGCTCAGCAGACTCCACCAGGCGACGAACCAGCTCGTCCACTTCCGCCGCAGATCGCACGTCGACGCATTCGAAACGCACCTGCGGATAGTGAGACTCGAGCTCCGGAACACGTCGGCGGTTCACGGAGATGACACGAGCGCCGCTCTTGGCGTAGAGGTCCAGCAGCGCTCGACCGACGCCGGACGTCGTCCCGGTCACGAGCACGCGCTGCAGTTTCATTCGTTACCGACTGAATGCGCTTTGAAGGCTCGTGGCGAGATGGCCGTCTGCCAGCGGGAACAGATGAATTCGGTGAGCAGTGCGGGTTTAGGCACGCAGGAGCTCCTTCAGGCGCGAGGCCAAAGGCGGCCCCGAAAGCCCGCTCTCCGCCAGGTGCCAGCGTTGGCTGCCATAACGCCCGGAGGGATAACCCGCGGCATGCAAACAGACCAGAGATTCCGGGATCACGCCCGAGGTCAACAGTGAGTGACTGAGCGCTTCTCCGAGACCGCCAGCCCGGTAGTGTTCCTCGATGCTGATGACTGCGCGCTTTTCTTGGATGCTCGCCGCGAGCTCCGCCGGAATGTCGGCTAACGGGAACGTTCCTACGCTCCAGATCTCGAGTTCGTCGAGCAACGCTCGATCGCCCAGCTCGTACAGGCCTTGCAAGACCGGTCCCATGCCGATCACCACACGACTTCGGCCGGGCTTGAGTTTGCGCCACGGTGCAAACGCAGGGACGGTTCCAGGGAGCTTCGCGGCCAAGCCCAGCCGCAGGTAATTGGGCAGAGGGTCGTCAGCCATGGTGCTAACGACTCTAGCGACATCCGCAGCCACCAGTGGCAGGTAGATCCTCATGTTGGGCAACACGCGCATCGCGCCCACGTCTTCGAGCGCGTGGTGAGTAGCGCCCATGATGCCGTACGCGTAACCGCCGCCATTACCAACGAGCTTGACCGGAAGCTCGTGCAAGCAGACGTCGTTCCGGATCTGTTCGTAAGGTCGCAGCACCGTAAAGACTGCGGCGCTGTACACCCACGGCAGATGCCCCGCGCGCGCCAGGCCCGCGGCCAGCGAAACGGCGTTCTGCTCTGCTACGCCAGCGTTGATGAAGCGCTCGCCAAACGCCTCGGCCACCCCTTCGAGTGCCATGTAGCCGAGGTCGCCGGTGATGAACACCAGGTCTTTTCGCCGCTCGAAGAGCGCCACCATCGCCTGGGCAAATTCAGCCCGCATCGCGCTGGCCGTGCGAAAAGGCAGTGTGCGCACGCTTCAGCTCTTCGAGCGCTTGCTCGTATTGCGTGTGGGTCATGGGCAGATAGTGACACTCCACCGTGTCCTGCATGTAGCTGATTCCGTTGCCCTTCACGGTGTTGGCAATGATGACGACCGGTGCGGCGCGGAGCGTCCAGAGCTCCGCGCATTCGTCCCGCGCGGCCAAGAGCGACGCGAAGTCGTGACCGTCGACCGTAATCACGTGAAAGCCGAAGGCGCGAAGCTTTGCGTCGAGCGGCTCGAGCGCCAGCACGTCCTCGGTCCGACCGATGGCTTGGATCTGGTTGCGATCGATGATCCACACCAATTGATTGAGTTTGTGATGGTTGATGAACAGGGCCGCCTCCCAAACGCTGCCCTCGTCGAGCTCGCCATCGGACGTGACGCAGAAGAAGCGCCGGTCCTGACCATTGAACCGAGCACCGAGTGCCATCCCGGCGCTGACGGGCAGCCCATGCCCGAGACTTCCGGTCGCAAACGGGATCTGTTCGATGACGTTGAAAGGGGGCAACGCCGGCAACTCGGTCGCCTCTTCGCAATAGGATTCGATCTGGCAAGGGGTGAGAAGATTGGCCTCGGCAAGCACGGAGTAGAGGGCAGCGGCAGCGTGCCCTTTGGACAAGACGAAGGTGTCTTCGTCTCGCATCCATGCAAACTTCAGAAAAACCAAAATCTCGGCGCACGAAAGCGAGCTGCCGATGTGTCCAGCGTTGGCCCTCTTGTACATGGCCAGGAAGCGCATCTTGACCGATAAGACGCGCTCCGCGAGCATCACGCACTCAGCTTTCGCGTGCTCCGTCATTGGGTCGGATCCAGGTTACCCGACCGTGCTCAGAGGGCAACCGGGCTACTTGCCGTAGCCCGTGCTCACGATATTCGCGTGGACGGCGGCATCCGTCGCGTCCGAAGCGTAGCCCGCGACGATCGCTCCCTCATAGAAGGTGCCGGCACTCGCGTTGTTATTGCTGTAGCAGCAGTCTCCACCGCTGCCGAGCACGATCGACCCCTGCTTTTGCCCTGGCGATTTCCCGTTGGGGAGCTTGCCCTGGTAGTAGGTGTTCAAGGTTGCCGCGGTCGCGTCGGCCGCCTTCAGCGCAAGTTCGCTCTGGCCGTTGTTCTTTTCCATGGCCGTGACGTAGTTGAACGGCTGGCTAATCAGCATGTCGTTCTTGCCCGTAGTGAGGCCGGAGAAGACGCCGCCCTCCAGGTCGGCCATTACCCACGGACCAGTGCCGTTGCCCGAACCCCACTGGGTGCCGCTGCCGAAGTAGAGCGCGTCCATCGAGTTACCGGGAACGTAGGTTCGGCTTACTTCGCCGTTGCCATAGTCATAGCAGCAGCCGGTGTTGAAGTGTTTACCGCTCGTCACGACGTAAACGCTTTGAGGAGACGCAGCGAGCGGCATGCCCGTCGCGGAGCCGTCTCTCCAGTACGCTTGGCTGGTGTTCGTATAGAGAGCGTACACCTTGTGGCCGCCGACCATCAGTGACTCCTTAGTCGCGCTGGCAGCCGTCTGCCCCGAGTGGCCTTCATGAGCATTCGTGCCATTGCCCAAAACGAGCCCAGGGATCTCGGCTTCGACGGCGTTGCCGTGCCCTGACTGATCGTAGATCTTCATGATCGTGCAGGTCGTTCCCATGCAGAACGTGTCTTGCACGGAAGAGTCGGCAAAGCCGCCTGCCGAAAGGACAGGAATGTCTTTGGTCGTGCTGTCGGAGGCGCGTTTGACCTGATACAGACTGCCAGCGTAGGTGCGGAGCAGCGATCGAACCGTGCTGTGCGCTGCCACACATGCAACGTTGGCCGCGGCGTAGATATCGCAAGGCAAGGGGCCGACTGTCGGCTGTCCGCCCGAACCGCTCGTCCCGGCGCCACCGCCATGGCTGCTCCCTCCCATGCCCATCCCCATGCCAGCCGAGCCGGCTGCGCCGGTGCCGCCGCTCGCTCCGGAACCGCCGGCCCCAGCGCCGGACCCACCGCCAGCTCCCGCGCCGGCCCCTCCCACGGAGGCATCCTTAGTGAACACGATGGTGCCTGAAAGCGCAGGAAACTGCGGGGCAACCGTCAGCTTGTCACCCGCGACGCAGTACGGGACGGTCGTGTCTTCGGTGGTCAGCATGCTGCCCGAGGTCGAATACCGGCCCTTTGACGTTTCCACCTCGGAAAGCGTGCCGAGCCCGCCGGTCTGATCGGCGGTAACCGTGCAATTGCACTGGCCGTTGGCTGAAGTGCAAATCGAGGTCGCCCAGCCCAGGGCTATGAAATTGCTGCTGAGCTGCTCACAAGTCCGCGCGACCGACGAAACCGAGAGGCAACCGGGCGCGAGCGGGAAGGTGGCAGAGCCGGTCGTTTTGGTGTTGTCGGTGAAGGTGCCATCGGCGTTGGCGCTGAAGCTGCCGGTCGTGGTCAGCGAGCCAACTACCGGCACCTTGGGGCAACCCAGGCTGGAAAGAGACACGTCCATGTCTCCGGACAACTTGAGACACGACGAGCTGACGTTCCAAGTTCCGAGCACGCTGCCGCCACAAGGAGACAGCGCGCTGCAGCTCGAGGCTGCGCCGCCGGCTCCACTGGTGTTGCCACCGCCGGCGACACTCGAGCTCCCGCCGCTGGCGGGCGCGCCGGCCGTGCCGGGGGGCGTGTAACCATGGCTGCTGCTGCACCCAGCACCGCCTGCCAGGGCGGCAAGCACGAACAGACCCAAGAGCCCGAATTGACCGTTTCGCATAAGTAAGTGACCTTCCGAAGCTCTCTTGTCGCTGGCGGATCCGGCAACGCCCCGTAAGGCCTTGAGCTCAGCACGATGTATCGTCATAGAAGTGGCTTTGAGGTCGATTTGCCGTTCAGGAAATCGGCCGCTTCCTCAAAAAAATTGGCGTTGGGCCGAATCCCAACAATTATTTCATGACACAGCTCAGTCCTGCCCGCCCGTCAGTTGCAGCAGTTTGCTGAGACAACAACTTTCCAGACTGGGGATATGTGAGCAATTCCGGTCCCGCTCGCGCGCCGCGCTCGCGAACTTGCCCGCCGGTCCCGGGTGATGAGATTTTCTGAGGTCGAAAGCGGTCCCATACGTGCCCCTACAAAAAAAATGGGTGGACTGAACGCAGAGCCAAGGAGCGAGGCGTCACGCACTCGAGCTCGCCGCCTGCAATGCTTCGAGCTCCGAGGCTAGGAACGCGAGCGTGCCCCGAATTAATCGGCCGTGCTCCTCGGCTTGATCGTAGAATTCTTGCTGCGGAATACGCAGCACGATCGACGGAGCGGCGGCGGCTGCAGCGTAGCTCGGCAAAGCGTTGCAAAACGCGGCCGGGCCTCCGACGACATCACCCGCGTCATGCGTGAAGCGAAGCCCCGATCCGTGCGAGAGCTCGATCAGGCCAGCCGCTACGACGAAGAAGTCCTCTCCGTCGTTGCCCACTTTGAACAACGACTCTCCCGTCTGCAGCGCTTCCGTCTCGGCGATCGCCGCCAGGCTGGCGATTGCCTGCATGCCAACTTTGCGCAAGAACGAAGCCTGTCGGAGGGCCAGGATCTTGTCGTAGGTCTCCAGCGCGGACGGTACGATGCCGGGCGGCGGCTCACTGTGCCTAGGCAAGCGAGCCGCCAATTTCTGCCACAAGCTATGCAGCTGCGTGGCAAAATTCTTGATCGCGGCGCGCGCAATTTCCGCGTTGTCCTCCAGCAAGTCGAACCAATCAGCGCTGCGAATGACCAGCGCTTTGCTGGCTTCGAGCGCGCGGCAAGCGCGCTGCCGCGGACGCTCGAGTACCGCATCGACCACACCGACTACGGCGAAGCCGGAGAACTCGATGGGTTGCATGCCTTCGGCTTGCAGCGCCACGCGACCCTCGGTCAAGAACAGGAAACGGTCCGGCGGATCGCCCTGTGCGAACGCGAGTTCGCCGACGCCCAGATCCAGGTCCTCGAGCAACTCGATGAAGCGTACGTGCGCGGCTACCGGCATCGTAGGGAACAAAGAACGCAACAATAATTCGCGTTTGACGCGCTCGCCGTCGGTGACCGTCACGCGGGACGCTCCAGCAGCTCCAGCAGGCGCGAACTCTCGGCTTGCCGCGGACGATCCAGCGCCAAGACCGCGTGAGCAGCCAAATCTCGCAGGATGGCGTCCTGATCTTGCGCGAGTTGCTCCAGGGTATCGTGAGCGCTCGCGAATACGCCCACGAGTTCGGTCGCGCGCCGAGCGCGTTCCTCTGCCGGTAGGTCATCGACCACTAGCCGAAGCAAGGTCGCGACGTCGTCTGCCGAGCGCCCCAGGCCGCGAATCAGCGCGTCCAGGAACTCGATAGCCTGGCCGCGTTGGCGACGATCCGCGGAGCTGAGCGCCGAGAAGATCGTGCGAATGTCGTCGCCGCGATGCACGATTTGCAAGAGTTGCGCCAGACGCTCGAAGGATTGTTGGATCTTGTCGTCTAGCAGCTCGCTCACCAGCTTCACGGCCAAGCGCGACGCCAGCGGGCCGTCTCGCTCAATCGAAGTGCGCGCCGAAAATAGCCGCAAGTATTCGATTGAGTTGCGCTTGAGTTCGTCAGTGATCGGGGCCGTCGGGATGACCAGCGAGCTCTCTCGCGCCAATTGCCCGAGGCCGCGTAGCGCCTTATAGCGAATCAAGCCCTCTTGATCGCCGAGCATGATCGAGAGCAAGAGCGCGACGGCCTCGGGGTTCGCGAAGGCCGAAATGCTACGCGGCAGTTGGATGCGTACACGGCGCTCGACGTGGGGGTCGGCGAGCGTGTTCTTGAGCGCCTCGAAGGCAGGCGGACCGAGCCGAACCAGCCCGCGCCGCGCCGCGAGCCGATCTTCTGCGAACTTCAGTCGCCCGATCAAAAATGCGATGCTGGACTCATCACCCACGAGCGCCAAGGAGTGCGTCACTGCACCGAGCAACGCGGGTAGCCGCGCCAGCCGTAGCAGGATGCGCGTGGCATCCGCTGGCGGGTGGGCGGCCAGCGTCTCGATGAATGCCAGCTTGAGCGTGTGCTCGGCGTCATCATCACGAAATAGCTCCCAAGTCAGCGGGTCACCGGGCAACGCATTGCCGTTCAATTGGGCTAGATACAGGGCCGCGAACGCGCGCAGGGACGGGTTCGGGTGGTCCAAGACGCGTTCCAGCACGGCCGTCACACCCGACAGCGCGAAGGCGCGCACTGCTGCCTGCTGAACCCGAGGACTCTGGTGATCGAGCAGCAGTTCGCCCAGCGGCAGCCAATCTCTCCGATCCGTGCCGCCGAACAGCTCGAGTGCGCGGATCAGTACCGTCTCGTCGCTGTGATACAAGATCAACGCCGGGATCAACTTTTCGCGCTTGCGCTCGGCGAGCACGTTCATGGCCGCGATCACTTCGTTGGCCTCGGGCTTGGCCAAGGCCTCGACCAGCATTTCGAGCGACGTCAGATCGAGCTCGCCAAGCGTGAAATCACGCTCCACGCTGCCGCGGCGGAGGGCGCTACGGAAGAGCGCGATGTACGGCCCCCGCAAGCCGAGCCCAACGATCAACCAGCCGCAAGCCAACCCCGCGGCGCACAGCGCGAGCAGCACGGGCGACGGGCTCCGGCTCATGGTGGCGCCGAGCAAGACCACACCCGCCAAGGCCTGGGTACTGCGGGTGACCAGCAGGTCCACGAGGCCCCGACCGCGCGCCTGGTTCTCGACCGGCGCCCACAAAAGCTCGGACGCTACCCGCCCGAGCGAATTCCTCAAGGCCGAGTCAGTGGCCTTCAGTGTCACGACCACGGCAAACGAGGCGCTGGACAGCGCGGACAACGCGCCGCCCAGCGTCAATAACGTGGGTGCGGTCAGGGCCAAGCCCAAGACGCCGACTCGTTGCACGACGCTACTGGTCACGGTCAGCTGCAAGAGCAGCGAGCCGATATTGAGCAGCAGCTGATAGCGCGCGAAAAATGGCCCCAGTTGGTCGGCGCGCAAGCTGCTCGCGACCTTGGCGCGATACAGGTAGTCAATCACCAGCGAAACGGCGATCGATAGCGCGGCGATTGCTGCCAGCCGCCACAAGAACGGATCGCGACTCATCTTGGTGAGTTCAGGCGCGATCCGCGTGCTCGCTGTTCCAGCGTTCGCCGCCGGCTGCTCATTGTCGATCGGTACCTTGCTGACGAGTAGCGCTGCTCCGAAATAGGCGAGCGGGGCAACGGCCAGAAGCGAGCGCACCGGGGTTACTTCCAGCAGTAACGTTGCCGCCGCGGCACCCGCGATCGCTCCGAGCACTCCGCCGGACGCGAGCGGCCCAAATAAGCGCCGACTCTGCGAGGCGGAGAATAACGTGCCCGCCAACATCCAGAACTGTCCGAGCAGGAGAGTCGCCGAGAGCGTCCCGAAGACGTACAACGCGAATACGGCGCCGGCCGAGGGCGGTCGGGTACGGAACCACGCGCTGCCGAACGCGGTCAACAAAAGTGACACGACCAGCGCATTGCGTGGGCCCGCGCGGCGCGTCAGCTTCACGTTGAGCGGGGTGACGACCAACATGCCGAGTGCGACAGCGACGTACACGAGCGCCAAAACCTTCGGCGCCAACCGAGCCAGAAATAACGCGTCGCGCGCGGTTTCGAGCAACGTATGACCGGCGATGGTCAAACCGAGCACCGAGAAAACACGCAAGAACAATCCGACTTCACCGGTTCGGACATCCAGGAATCTGTTCCGGGCGAAAACGTTCACCTACTTATCCTGACAAATCTGAGCGTGGCTTGATACGCCCCTTGCCGAGCTCTCGGCCGGGGCGTAGACCAAAGGCATGTTGGCCTGCAACCAGCGAAACCTCGGCATGCGCGCGAGCAACCAGGCGCTGCGCTCTGGAGTGATGGTGGCAGGCATAGCACTGGTAGCCTTCCTGTTGGTAAATCAGCTAGGGGGGCCTAGGCAGTGGGGCTGGCTACTGGCGCTGCCCTTGGTTGCTTCGAGCTATATGGTGATATCTGGCATCTTCGGCATCTGCATCGTGCACGGCCTCAGGGGCGATCGCCGAGCCGACCACGGGCCCGAAGTGGTGTTGGACCCGGCAAGCCGAGCGTGCATGCGTAACCGGGCGTTGTTGGCCGTGTCCGCCAGCATCGTCATCGGTTGCAGCTTCGCGGCCGCGTTCGTCGCGCGCGGCTGAACAACGCTGGTTCCAGCGGCCTTCGCGCATCCCGCTTGTTCGGCTCGCCGAGCGCGGTAAGGTTCTGGCATGGGCGGAATGGACCTTCGAACGCGCACCTCGCTTTTTTGCGGGGTGTTGGCGTTAGCCATCGCCGTATCGGTCTTGCTGAAGGGCAAGCCGCGACTGCCGCAACTGTTCTTCACCGGCTTGGCTGGTGACATCGGGCTCTGGTATCTCGCGCAGTGGCTGTATCACGTCGGGCGCAGCGATCTGTGGGCACGTTGGACCGCGGTGCTGGCCGTGCTCTTGCCGCAGTTCGCGGTGCACCTGTTCGAATCGATCGTGCCGGAGCCGGGCCGTGCTTCCTCTTTGAAGCGCGTCGCCGGCATCCTGATGGTGCCGATGCTGGTACTGGTCCTGACCGAGCATCAGCACGGGCTCGTGCGCGGTGCGGTGTTTTTGTACGTGTTCGGTCTGATCGCTGCCGCCCTATGGACGCTCGCCATGCGCGGCGAGCGCAGTGGTTCGCGCGCGGTGCAGCGCCGCGTGCGCTTTCTGGTTTTCATCGGCGCGCTCGCCGCCATCTTCAGCTTGGCGGATTTTTTGTGGTTCATCGGCGCGCCGCTGCCTCCGGTGAGCGCCGTGCTCAGCATCGTCTTCCTGTTCGTGCTCTCGGAGTCACTGACGCGGGAGCGCCTGGTCGATCTGTACGACATCTTGTGGCAGCTGCTCGTGTCGACCGCATTGGCGTTCGCGTTGGCCGGCATCTTCTACGTGTTCGTGGTGCTCTTCGGTGGCTTCGAGACCATGTATCTCGGCGCAATTTTGGCGGCGATCGTGATTTTGGTGCTGTTCGAGCCGCTGCGAAACAAGGCCGAGAACTACACCCACAAGGCGTTCTTTCGCGAGCGCGTGGATCTGGAGCGCGCCATTGGTCGCGCCCGCGCGGAGCTCGTTCACGTGCTGCAAGTCTCCGAGCTGCAAAGCGTGGTCATCTCCGCCTTGGAAGGTTCGCGGCGCGCCACCGGTGCCGCGTTGTACTTGCCCGATCCGCTCGGCTCGGATTTCGCGCTGGTCTCCTCGTTCGGTCCGCTCGCTCCCAGCCGTATCGACGTGGTGACTGCGCGCCCGCTGATCGAACGGCTGACGGCCAGCTCCTCGATCGTCCTCGAGGAGGTCAGCTTCAAGTTCGTGGAAACGCGGCGCACGGGTTGGAGTCCGGAAGCAGAGGCCGACGAACGGCTGCTTACCGCGGCCGAAGTGCTCGGCCCGTTCAAACAAGCGGTCTGCTTGGGGGTTCATGGTGAGCGCCAAGATCTGCTCGGCATCTTGCTGCTGGTCGATGACCGCGTGCGCGACGCATTTTCTCCGGATGAAGTGGCGCTGCTCGAATCACTTGCCGTGCAGGTCGGGGTGGTAATCGAAAACTCCAGGCAGTACCGACGCATGCAGGAGCGTGATCGCTTGGCGGCCCTAGGCCAAATGGCGGCGGGCTTGGCGCACGAGGTCAAAAACCCGCTGGGAGCGATCAAGGGAGCAGCCCAGCTGCTCGGCGACCCGGGTCATGACACCAAGCTCAGCCAAGCCGACATGGAGTTCGTGAGCATCATTTTGGAAGAGGTCGAGCGGCTCGACCGGGTCGTCGGTTCGGTGCTCGACTATGCCCGCCCATCCAAAGGCGACGCAGGCGCGGTGGACGTCAACGCCGTCGTCAAGCGCACCTTGACCGTGCTCGCCTCAGACCGTACGGAAGAGTGCGAGCTACGGACCGAGCTGACCGAGAGCCTACCGGCGGTGCGTGCGGACGCCGAGCAGTTACGCCAGGTGCTGATCAACCTGATCCGGAACGCCGTACAGGCCATGGGCGGGCATGGGACGGTGCAGGTAACCACTCGTCGTCGCTCCGCCTCGACCGGGATGGCGCGCGACGCCGTCCTCCCCCAGGCAGACTGGGTGGAGATCGCCGTCCGCGACGAAGGACCCGGGATTGCGCCCCAGGTGCAGAAAAATTTGTTCGTGCCATTTTTCACTACCAAGGACCGTGGCACCGGGCTCGGCCTGGCAATCAGCCAGCGGGTCGTGGAGGAGATGGGCGGCCGGATCGAGGTCGTTTCACGTCCTGGAGCCGGTTCTACCTTCTCGCTGGTCCTACCCGCGGTCGCCGAGGCCTATGTCTCACCCCGCCCGCCCCCGGGGCATCACCGGGACGAGGCCCCCACTTCAGTTGGACTTAGCGTCGGGCCGGTTCTGACCGTACCGTCTGGGCCTGGCCGCGCTTGACCCGTTCTTCCCAGGGG
>Ga0302323_100000149_pt1 | contig 51485 bp, 41 predicted proteins | sample Fen_T0_3_FD_201950 | JGI IMG/M metagenome (GOLD analysis project Ga0302323, IMG submission 201950) | Peat permafrost microbial communities from Stordalen Mire near Abisko, Sweden - Fen_T0_3 | ecosystem: Environmental > Terrestrial > Soil > Wetlands > Permafrost | place: Sweden: Abisko...
TACGGCCAACGCTGCCTTGATGAAAGGAATCAACTTGTCTCGGTCGCGGGTAATCGAGAAACTTGCCATGCTGGTGTCGTTCGCCGTCTCGGCCAGCGTGTAGCGGCTCATGGCATAGTCGCTGGCGCCGATAGGGATGCGACCGTTCGCGAAATTGGCGCCATCTGTCGCGTCGAAGAGGAGTTTGATCGCGAGCTGTCTGTCGGCGTCAGTTAGAACGGAGAGGGCATCCCACCCGGCCTCGTTGAAGCATCCACCGAACCCGGTCCAAGGTTGACTCCCGGTATCACTGACCGTCACGTCTGCAGTGCCGCTGGCAGTCGTCGTGTACGTCCCCGTCTTCCAGAAGGCGTTGTCCGCGGACGTGATTACCTGAGGTTTGTCGGAGGTACTGACACTACCGCCCGTCGCTGAACCGCTGGCGCCACCCGCTGAAGCACCGCCCGCTGAAGCACCACCCACTGAAGCACCGCCCACTGAAGCACCGCCCGCCGCCTTGCCGCCAGTACTCTGCGAGCCGCCGGCGTTGTTCCCGCCAGCTGGGCTTGACGTGGTTCCACCCGTTGGCGCACCGCCCGCTGCCCTACCGCCAGTTGACGTGGGGCCCGTCGTGCCGCCCGTTCCCGTCGGTCCAGAAGTGGTGCCACCCGTTCCCGTCGGTCCAGAAGTGGTGCCACCCGTTCCCGTTGGTCCAGAAGTGGTGCCGCCCGCGCCGGTCGGTCCGGAGGTAGTTCCGCCTTGCGGAGCGGCCCCGCCTAGAGGGCCTGCCGTGCTGCCGCCCATAGCGGCATTGGTACCGCTCGAACCAGTGGTTGTTGGCGAACCTTGCGACGAACCGCAAGCTGCAACAAGCAGCCCGAGGCAAACGCTGGTGGTCGATAGTAGTACTCTGGTCATTGGCGCAATCCCTTTATTGTAGTGGCCGTCGACTGTTGGCGGCACGCGATGCAGTCAGACGAAGCTCGCAATTCCGCAGCCCATTTCTGCCCCTGCCGCGAGCGCGCGGGCATCAGCAAAGAAGAAGTCCTGACATACTGCCGTGTGCGATAGGAACAAGCTCTCTAGTATTGCCGGGGTTGTCCAGCCTTCGTTTGTCCATGTCGTGGCGGCGTGGCGTTGCGCCAGCATGATCGGACATGGCCTAGGCTGTCTAGCCTGGAAAGCCGACAGTTCAAGCCCGCAAGCGAAACAGTCAACTTCAGCCAAATTCACGCACAACTTGAGACAATGCCCGACTGTGCCGAACTTGATCAGGTTTGGCACCCTGATCCCCGTCGGCGGTCGGTCAATTGATCCGTAACTCCGCAGGATACCACATGTGATCGCGTGATTTGGCCGTTCAATGGGGGTGAATTGCTCTACACAACACGAACAGTCATCCAATCATTCGTTGTGACGGCAGTTGACGGATCTTCTGAATCGTTCTTGTGATTCTTGGTTCGCTCTGCTACGGCAGAGCGGTCGGTCCCTGACTTGTCGTGGTCTTCACAGGTCGCGCTTCTGATGGGAAAGCGACACAACGCCCTCGCCAATTTGTTGATAGCCTTCGGGCAAGCTGGAAGGGTTTCCGCACTTGAAATCGTCGAGCCTATGAGGACGTTCGCGCACGATCGGCCCGACGGGCTACCCTCGAAATCGGTAAGTGTCACAAGAACTTCCCCGACGTCTTGAAGGCGGTCCTGCTGACTCGAGCTTGCTCGCAGACTGAAACCAAGTAAGAAGATCGTCTCTAGGAGACCACGCTCATGAATCGACCCGTACATCTTAAACGCTCGCGGATCCCCTTCGTATTGATGGCGGTGTTGTCAGCTGCGTGCGGTCACACGAGCAAGACGCTGGACGCCTACGAGCAGTCGAAGGGTGCTCCCACGATAGCGGGGTCGGGTGGCAGTACCACCACCACGACTACACCCAGCGGGCCACAGTTCGACTGCACTGCTGTCGGGTCGCAGCAGTTCGATCCCGCAACCATGCAAGCCTACAGCTTGTCGTCAGACGTCACCGAGGAAGTTGCCCGCGTTATGCGATTGATGGGCCCGACCGAGAGGGCTAGCCAGATGATCGGCATCGACGGCGCCAAGAAGGACTGGCAAGACATTGAGCGCAGTCCCGACGTCGCTGTGCCGGGCTATGGAAATATTCGCGGCTACAACTACCGCGACGCTGGGCACGGGGTGAATCTTGATGCCGGGCAAAAGAACCGCATCAACGATAAGAACAATTTCGCAACCGCGTTCCCAACAGCGTCGGTGCGCGCAGCCTCGTGGGACCTCAACCTCGAGCGGCGTGTCGGCGCGGCTCTCGGCGACGAGACCGCGGCCTCGTTGAACAACATGCTGCTCGCCCCCTGCATGAATATCATCCGCCACCCGTACTGGGGCCGGACGCAGGAAACCTACGGCGAAGACATGTATCACATCGGCCGCATGGCGACGGCCTTCACCGTCGGCCTGCAGGAGTACGTGGTTGCCTGCGCCAAGCACTTTGCTGCGAACAACATCGAGAAGGACCGCGTGAAACAGAACGCGATCATGACCGAGCAGACCCTACGCGAGGTCTATGGCCGTCACTTCGAGATGGTCGTTCAGGACGGTGGCATCGGCTGCATTATGGCGTCCTACAACCTGGTCAACAATGTGAAGGCGACACAGAACCCGCATTTGCTTAGGGATATTCTCAAGGGGCCAGTTGAGCAGGGTGGCATGGGCTTTCAGGGCCTCGTGATCTCGGATTGGTGGGCCATGCCCGGCTACCAGACGCCGGCGGATAACTCGACTGCTCAAAGCTTGACCAACGAGGCCGTGATCGCTGGCCTCGATATCGAGGTGCCCTGGACGCTTCATTACGCGACGAACACGCTCGCGAATGCCGACGCAATGCTGGTTGAAGAGGCCGCGAAGCGGGTCCTTACGCAGAAGTACCGCTTCAAGACGGCTCGGGACACCGACGGATGGAGCATTAAGTCACCGACCTCCACGCTGACGAGCGGCTCGATCACCACCAATCAGGCACACGAAGATCTTGCCGAGGAAGCCGAGGCCAAGTCGGCCGTGCTCCTCACGAATGGGCTTGCGCCGGGCGCTCCGGTGCTTCCGCTCCAGGCAATGAACATTGCAGTGGTTGGTCCGGACCAATCCTTCACGCTCGTCTCCTCGTCCGTGCCCAAAAGCTGCGGCTTCAACGACCTAACTACCGGGCAAGGCCAGACTTCGACCTCGAGGGCTTGTACCTTCCACTACGCAACGGACGCCGCGCTCGGCGATCGAGGCTCGAGTCGCGTCAACGGCGACCCTGCGCGCTCAATTAGCCCATTTCAAGGGGTCAAAGACGCGGCAGGCAGCACGCGGACTGTCACGAGTGGGAACTCCGCGTCTGCAGCCGCTAGCGCAGACGCCGTCGTCGTGGTCGTCGGTTACACGCCCGGAGACGAAGGCGAAGAATACGCAATCGCGGGTGGAGGTGATCGAAATTCCCTCAATCTGCCGACCGGGCAGAACGATTTCGTGTTGAGCGTACTCGCTCTTCAGAAGCCGACGGTGATCATCATCGAGTCGGGCTCAATCGTGAACCTCCCCTGGCTCAAGCACGACAACAAGAACCAAGCCACCATCTGGGCGGGTTACCCGGGCCTGCGCGGTGGTGCCGCGCTAGGCAAGCTCATCATGGGGGCCCAGAATTTTTCCGGCAAGATGCCCATGGCCTGGCCGACGCAGAGCGAGCTCGACCTCAACGGCCTCTTGCCGTTCAAGGAGACCGACACCCAGACGCACATGGGCTACTTCTTCGGCTATCGCGAGTTTGATCGTCGAAAGTACGTCAATAACCAATCTGTGGATCTGGAGTTCCCGTTCGGCCGCGGCTTGAGCTACTCGAACTTCGAGTACTCGAATCTCAAGCTCCCCTGTGCAGCAGTCAGTAAGGAGGCCATCATCCAGGTCTCCGTCGACATCAAGAACACTTCGGTGCGCGACGGTGACGAGGTGGCGATGCTATTCGTGAAACCGCCACCGAAGCCAGCTGGCCTCACGGGCGAGCGCCCTTGGAAGGAGCTAAAGAGCTTCGTTCGGGTGTCCGTGCCCGCTGGCCAGACCGTTACCGCCCAGCTTCCTCTCCGCATGCGAGATCTCCGCCGCTGGGAAGGCGAGACGAACGGCAAGTGGGTCACCGACGCCGGCGCCTACACAATCTTGGTTGGCAAAGATGCTGGGGATGCGGAGACGACGACCACACAAGGTACCTTGACCGTCAACGGCAACTGAACCGACCATTCGGGACCACGCGCGACAACGGAACAAACAGCATGATTTCTCGACGAACTGGTTTACGTCTCGTCCTAGCTCTGTCTTTGAACTCGATCCTTCTAGGTGTCGGCGGGTCAGCGCTGGCTCAGCCTGCGGAGCTACCAGCCGGTACGCCCGCGGCGAGCGGCGATGACGCGGCGAAGGCTACCGAAGCGGCGAAGGAAGCGCCGAAGGAAGCGCCGAAGGAAGCGCCGAAGGAAGCGCCGAAGGAAGCGCCAGCCAATGCAGTTGAAGAGCGGGAGGATGCACGCGCCCAGCGCGCACCCGAGTCCGAAGGCGAGCCCGACACGACTGCCGAGCGCGAAAGAGCGGCGTCGCTACTTGGCATCGAGCGATTGCCTGGCTCGGCATACCCGAGCATCCAAACGCGCGGAATCAAGTACGGCTCACTGTGGCTCACCTTTCACGGCCAGCAGTTCCCGTATATGCCGTCCACCACGGGCCGCTCGGGTTTGCAAATAGGGGTCTCCGGGTCGATGTGGAACGACCTCAGCTACGTGAAAATTTCGGTGGACCCGTCGCTCTCGGGGGCCAACATCAACAATCAAAATCGTCTAACGACGCAATCGCGTGGGGTGTTCCGCGTTACGCCAACCTACAACGCCAAGGGCGGCTGGTTCGCCCAGGGTAACGCTGAGGTCGTGCTTGCTGGCGACATGGTCCCTGGCAGCACCCACGCCCTGCCCAACACTGACGACCTCTGGGTGCGCGTCGGGAAGTGGAACCTGTTCGACGTGACAGTCGGGCGTTTCCAGGGCTGGGAAATCGCAAATCATTACGGCATGGCCCTCGACCAGAATACGTTGGAGCGTTCCGGCGCGTGGATCATGACTTCGTCACTCACGCCGCCGACGGATGGATACGGGCTTACCCACTTCTGGGACCGTCAAGACTACATGCTTGGAGCGTATGCGGTGCACCTGTACCCGACCCGGTACTTGCGTGGCGAACTCCTCGGCCATTTCGGCACTGGCAACAAGACTTCTGGCCCGAATCAGGTGGATGTCCGTCCGTCCCTCATCTTCGACATCGGCTGGCTCAAGCTCAAGGGCGGCCTCGAGTACGGCAAGGCCGTTCCGCAGGACACGAAAGCTGAAGTGCGAACCTCGCTCAACGGCTACGGCATGGCTGCGCAGTTTGTCTTCGCTCCCTACGTCGAATTTGGCGGCAGCTTCGCACGCGGCTTCGTAGACGTCCTAGACGACAAGAGCCAGGCTGATCTGGAGTCCAGTAACACCACTCAGACCGCTGGCGGGTTCCTCAACGTGAGCCCTGGCCACGAACCGCTCGTGTTGGGCTTCGGTGCCTTCGAAAACCATTGGGAGAATTTCCGCATCGACAACAAAGCAGGAGCACACCAGGGCAAGGTGGATATGAACGACCAATGGTTGCTCTTTGGTGCCGCTCAGTACACGCTGTGGGATCAGCTCTACTTGAAGTTCGTCCTGTCGCATGCGAGCAACCAGGGCCAGAACTACAAATCGGGCATCTACGTCAACGATGCCTTGAGTGCGCGCTTGCGGGTTATGTTCCTGTTCTGAGCGGGTCTTCCTGTTGGCGAATCGCGCCTTGTTATGGCCACTCGACCGCGCACGAACATTTGCCTTTCGATGATCGTCAAGAACGAGGTGGCGGTGCTTCCGCGCCTGTTTCGATCGATCAAGGACTACATCGACTACTATGTCGTGGTCGACACAGGATCTACTGACGAGACGATCCCGCTCATCCGGCGGGAGATGTCAGCGTACGGGATCGAAGGCGAGGTGCACGAACGGCCTTGGGTCAATTTCGGCGTGAATCGTCAGCAGGCGCTTGAACTGGCGGTGAAAGCCGCGAAAGCGGACTGGTTGTTGGTCATTGACGCCGACGAACAACTCGGCGTGTCCGATCCGAAGTTCTACGAGAAGCTCGAGCCTGGTGTTACCTACGATATCGAGAAGCATCACTCAGGGATACGTTACGCGGTCCCCCAACTCCTCGACATTCGCGACACGCAGTGGAAGTGGGAGGGTCCCGTCCATAACCACGTGGTGCACCTCGGAGGTTCGCTGAAGCGCGCTTTGCGTAAGGACGTGTGGATCATCTACCACAGTGGCGAAGGTGCGAAGTCGCACGGGGTCACCCAGGAGCAGAAGTACCTTCGAGACGCAAAGCTCCTCGAACAAGATCTCCAGCTACATCCGAATAGCGCGCGAAGCCAATTCTATCTTGGGCAATCGTACAAGCACGCAGGACATTTGGAGAAGGCATTCGAGGCGTACGGCAAGCGAACTACTATGCACGGCTGGGACGAGGAAACGTTCATGGCTCAGCTCGAAGTCGGAAGGGTTGCGATTCGGCTCGACAAGCCGGAAGACGTCGTGCTGCGGGAGTTGCTGGCTGCCTATCAGCTGCGGGCGACCCGCGCCGAGCCGCTCTACGAACTCGCCCACTACTTCCGAACACGGCAGGGTTATGCGAAAGCGCTCGCGTTCGCCAGAGCTGGTGTTCCGATCCGCAGGCCCGACGACAACTTGTTCGTCTTCCAGGAAGTGTACGACTGGCGCCTACTCGATGAACTCGGGGTCGCAGCCTATTGGGTGGGCAGCTTTGGCGAGGGCGTTGCCGCATGCGAAGAGATCTTGAAGCGCGTGGAGAACGGGCTCGAGCTTCCGGGACCAGACTTGGAGCGGATCCGCGAGAATCTGGAGTTCAACAGGCAGGGGCTCGAGAACGGAATCGTGTGACTCCAGTCTCAGGACAGTATCGGTGACTGGCACGCCATCGGTCCGTGTAACCACAAAACGCCGAACGGCCGCTGTTCAGGTTTCCCAGAAACAACAGCCGTTGGCGTCGAACCCGCCGACGCCCCTGCGGGGGAGTCAGCGGGAGTCCGGACCCTCAGACTACTTGTAGACGATTGTCGCCCAGCCGGTGCCGGGCATCGCAAATTGCAGCTTCTTACCACCAACCGCGACGACGTAGTTGCTGTTGGCGGCGCCGCTATTATACATGGCCGCGACGATGCTGCCGTCGGGGTTCTTGAACGCGACGGCGTCACCGCCCGATGCGTTTACCCGCTTGGCACCGGGCACCACGAACTGCGATAGGTGACGGAACACGTAGTAGGCCGGCGTCTGGGTGATCTTCCCTGAATCGACCACGAGCAGCGCATTTTGTGCCCACGCGCGAGTGTTGTCGATTCCCTTGCCCGCCTTGTCCAGGACCATGTTCCAAGCGTTGTATGCCGTCACCCCGTTCTTGATCGCATCCCTAATGTAGCCCCAGCTCTCGACGCCGTAGGCTTGATCATTCGGCGCCTGGGTGGTGCTAGCGCTACCCGACGGGTAGTTGCCGCACTTGTGTTCGCTGATCCAGATGGGCACGCTGATCTTGCCCTTGATGTTGTTGATCTGGGCTGCATCTGACATGCCCCACTGCACGCCTGCCACCTTGCAGTAACCCTTCGCGGTGGAATCGGCGAGCACGGCGTTCGCGACGGCGACGTCCGCGCTGGCAGTGCTGTTTGACATGGTGCCGAGCATCACCTGGGCCGTTGAGTTCGCCGTTTCCAAAGCCGGGCCCAGATACTTACCGATGAAGTTCGTGAAATTGGCCGCATCCCACAAGCAGGAGGGATAGTTCTGCGCGTAGTTGGGCTCGTTCTGCGGAGCGACGTACTCGATCTTGATCCCCTCCGTCCCGTATGCCTGAACGAACTTGACGAAGTACTGGGCGTGCGCCGTCAAGGTAGCGGCGTCGTTCTTCATCGTGCCGCCATCGAACGCGTTCGTCGGGTTGCCCGCAAGGTATGGGGTGTTTTTCATCCAAGTGGGCGGAGTCCATGGGCTGGCCCAGAAGCGGATGTCGGATTTAACAGCCTGAGCGGCCTTGATGAACGGAATGAGCTTCTGCTTGTCCCGAGTGACGGAGAACTGGGACATTGATGTGTCCCCGCCCGACACCTCGTCGTCGGTGTAGCGATCCATGGCGTAATCGCTTGAGCCCATCGGAATGCGCCCCCATGCGAATCGACAACCACTGTCGCCGAAGAGCAGCTGAAGTGCCTCGTCCTGAAGGGCTTTTGTCGTCAGGTAGTTCCAGCCCATCTCATTGAACGCCCCGCCGAAGCCGTCCCAGGTCTGATTGGCGGTTGCGTCGTCAACGGTGACGACGGCGGTGCCGCTAGTAACTTCCGTCCACGTATCCGTCGTCTTCCAATAGGCACCCGGTCCCGACGTGACCAATGCGCTGCTCTGCGGGCTGCCTCCGCCGACACCGGCTGGTGTGCCGCCGCTGGCTGGCGTGCCGCCGTTGGCCTGCGTGCCGCCGCGCGCACCCGCTCCGCCGGTACCCGGCGTGCCACCGCTGGCTGGCGTGCCACCGCGCGCACCCGCTCCGCCGGTAGCCGGCGCTCCACCGCGCGCACCCGCTCCGCCGGTACCCGGCGCTCCACCTGAACCGGTCTGTCCAGTCTGTCCAGTCTGTCCAGTCTGTCCAGTCTGTCCAGTCTGTCCAGTCTGTCCAGTTGCGCCGGTAGTAGTGCCAGTGGTGCCGCCTTTAGCCGTGCTGGTCGTGCCCGTTGCGCCGCCCTTGGCAGTGCTGCTGCTACCACCGTTCGCGGTCGCTCCGCCACTGCTGGTCCCGACGCCGCCCGTGCCGCCGTTGTTGCTTGCCGGGTCAGTGCTTGAGTTGAAGCAAGCAGAAGCGACTAGCGCTAGCGCGATACTTGGAAGATTGACGAGTGCTCTGATTCTCATTGCCATGCCCTCAATGCTGATTCTAGTGAGAGGTCGTTTTACCCCATTCCCGTTGGTCGTGAGTTTGATTTCGACTGTGGGCATGTAAAGACCGGTGCTGTTGCACTTCCACTGCAATACAGGTCCACCTGCGCAACTGCGCGCACTTTCCGCAGGGAGGTTTTAACGCACCTTAGTTTCAGGATGCACTGGCCGCAGGGTGGCGCTGCCGGACGGCCTAATCGGCGTAGAGTCGCAGTTCGTGAATCGAGAGGTGGTGCCCTGGGACGGGTTGCACCACCGTGATTCGCAAGCGGTTTAAGCGTGTCGGCTGCGGCAGGACCACGCGGAACACGAACGTCGCGGGAGAAAGAATCTGTTCGCGGTACAGACGCAATACGGGCTGAACCGCTACCTCCCTGAGGGCCTCAACCCCATTCGCTGCGCTCAGCCGATAAGAAAGCGGAACGTCCATGACGCGATTTGGGGCGTCGATCTCGAGCGCAACAATTTGGCGAGATTCAGTCAGCTCAACCTCGAAGTACTGCCCTGGCGCCTGGAAACGATCTCCGGTCCAGTAGGTGTCCAGTTGGCCGTCAAGGGCAAGGTCCACTCGCCCTGGTTGCAGCGACGCGTGAGCGCGCAGGTGGGTTGCCGGTACGAGCTGCGCGAGCGCGGGCAATGCGGGAGTCTCGAGGAGCTCAAGGGTTGGGTCGTCCGCGTTCAGCAGAGTAAAAACGCTGTGTGATCCCTCTTGGAAGACGCGGCGGTACTCCCCGGGCCGCGCCGCGAGTTCGGCGGAGAGATCCACGCGCTGCGACCCAAGGTCCTCACCGAAGATGACGATGTGGCGGGTTCCGATCGACAATAGCGCACGTCGTGCACCCTCATCGGGAAGCTTCTCCAGTGCTCGCCTCGCCAACGCGGTGACTGGCGGATCCCAGCTCGACTGCCCGTTGACGAACCGATGCTTGTGATAGAGCGCCAGGTAGTTGTGAAGCGCCATCCCAGCGTCGCCGCGAAAGCGCTTCTGACCCGAATCCTGGGGAACGGACGCTACCAGATCTCCTGCGGGTAGCGTTGCCACGAAGCGCAAAATGGCCGGGACCTCGATTCCAGCCCAGACCACCTCCATAGGGTATGGGAACGAGCGCAGCTCGTAGCAGATCGACGCGAGCAGGAGCGTCGTCGCGAGCACACGCGCACCACGACGGTGAAGCTTCGACAAAAGCCAGGCGCCGCCGAAGCCGGCGAGCACGCACACCACGAAGGTCGTCATGACTGCTTGCCGGCTCACCTTGCGGATCCCGTTGAAGCCGGGAAAGTAGGTGTGGAAATAGTAATAGAGCCCACGCACCGGAGCTCCCTTCCACTCTGCGGGTGAAAGCCCCAGGAACATCGCGACCGCCAGGAACAGTACGGCCAGGTACAGGCCTCTTTGGCCGCCGAAGGGGTGAGGCGCGTCGCCACGTGTGAGCATCCACCCGCCACCCACGAAGACGAGCGCCCCGAGCAGCATCGTGTGACCGAGGAACGTGACGACACCCGCCGCGACCGCAAGCCCTGCCCAGGCTAGCATCTTTGCGACGAACTGGTTTACCCCTGCCGAGCCCAGCCTGCGCCACGCCGGAACCGCCAGCGCCAAGAGCGACAAAAGCAGGACCGTGAAGCCGGGAAACGCAATCTCCTCGTGTGCACCGCGCCACGCGCCTCGGTGGTGCAAGCCCGTCAACGTGCGGTTGGTCTCGCTCACGTAGGTGAAGAAGCTGAGTTTGCCGTCGTAGCCGGAAGCGAAAGCGAGACTGCGCTCGAGATCGAAAGCCCCGCGCGCCAAGAAATATGGACGTATCATGAGCAGCGCGACGAGCCCCGCTGCGACGGCGCAGGCGCCGAACCAGTAGAAGAAGCGCTGCGTGCGGCGGCTGCGGACGAGGAGAACACAGCCGGCCAATGCGAGCAGCGGCAGCAGGAACATCGCGTAATAGAGGCAGGTCCCGATCTGCAGCAGTACGCACAGCCAGAACCCAACGATGTCCCGCGGACGCCTTCCCTCCACCGCGCGATGAAGAAATAGGAAGCAGGCTGGGATCCACTGCGTCGCGACAAGTTGGATCCGCCCTATCTCGAACAGAACGTAGGGACAGAAGGCGAAAGCCACGCCGGTAACGAGGCCCGCGTAGGCGTTCCCAGTCAGGCGCAATACGAACAAGTACGTGAAGAATACCGAGAGTGCGAGCGACAGCAGGAGCGTGAGGTTGTACGCCAGCAGCGGGTTGTTGCACAGCAGGTAGAACGGCGCGTACAGCAGCGACAGGCCGAAATGGTTCTCGTTGAAGACAATCGAGTCGGGGAGCGGGGCGAAGTAGTAGTTATCGTAGAGCGATAGTCGCGCGCGCCCCATGACCGAGTCCACCCGGCTACCCATGATCATCGCGTTCGTGTACGCATCCCAGAAGTAGCTCGAGCGAAGCAGTTGGTGACCAGCGTTCGCCGCGAGGGGCCACGTCATCAAGACCGCAGAACAGACGGCTACCAAGGCGGCGGCCAGGTGACTTCGAACACCAGTCCTGTCGTCAGGGGTGACCATTGGATCCCGCCGATGTGGGGCTACTGGGCCAGGTGCTCTTGTTCGCGCGCTTTCGGCCGTGGCGCATACTCGCCTGGAAACGGATTGGCATCTTGTCGGAGGCGCGTATCTTCCGATGGGTAACTCGGTCTCTTTCCGTGCTCTTGGAAGAAGGCGACACCAATGACACCGACATTGCGGTCACTGTGACCCATTTGCACCGAGTAGGCGTCGCTGACCTTCCCAAACCGAAAGGCCGCAATCATCGATTGGCTCGTGCGAAACCCTTCGATCGTCGTCGTCTCATGCGGCGCGAGCACATAACCGCGGCGCTCAAGGGAAGCGGGCTGACCGTCGATAACATTGAGTCCATCCACAGATGCGACGACTTCAAATGCAAAATCTGTTCGGTTGAGGATGCGGACGGCGTAACGCGCGTTCGCCTCACCAATCGCGTAAGCGCGACCGTCGGCGATGAAACCAGGTAGAGACTGAAACCATTCGTCTGTCACGCCGACAACGAGGCCTCCGTTCATGAGCTCCACCTCAGCACGGTTGCCCTGCCGGCTTGCAGCATGCTGCGCCAGGGCTTCGGCACAAGCGGCATCGTTGTACCAGATGGTCGTTGTCACGAACGGTGAGTTCGAAGACTCGCGATCGAACCGCGCATTGCTCGCGTTGCGACGCAAATCCTCGCCGAATTGTGTGGCAAGCCCAGGTCGCTGCGGTGCGGCGTTTGGCTGTGCAAGCGCCTGCTCCGAAGGTCGCGCCTTTGTCGCGCCTGTGTCAGCGGACACGGCTTCGCCAGCGGGACCTGCAATTACGGCTGAGGGGGGGCTTGGAGCTTCGCTGGGAGCACCCAACGCTGACGGTCTACCAGCAGGTGGACTGCTTGACTTGGCCGCACCAGCTCCGCATCCGAGCCCACTGCCGCCGAATATCAATCCAAGTACCAATGGTAGCCAACGTTCGATTCGCATGATGTCCTCACCAGTCTTGGGCCGTTTCGAGAAACTGCCTCCCGTTTGAAGCGTTGCATGAATCGCGGAGATCTGGCAGGAAGAATGAGAGCGAAACGGAAAGACCTGCGCAATTTCGAACAATCCGCTGGTCTTTCGGGCTATCCGCGCCAGTGGCCCGGCCTTCGACCATTTCGAAGTGCAACCTTTCCGACGTGCAACTCGTGATGCCTCGCCCCGTCGTTGGTCACCGTATCAGACTTGACGTCGAGGTTGCACGCTCGCCGGTGCAGTGCGGTCCGGCGCGGCTCGAAGGATCGCCAACAAGCTGCGCTCGGGTTCGATGACTGAAGAAGCTGAGCGTCGACTGCGACAGTAACCCGCGTCGTCTAGAGTGAACAGCAGCGAAACCCTAAGTAAATGTCGTGCGAGTCGCTGGGACTAGCGCCGGCTTGGTAGACGCAGCTTCCAGACAGGCTGCCGCCGTTTGGGCCCCACCCGCGGGTGGGGCAAATGTCGATGGCGGGTCCCGGCATGCAGGAGTCTTCCCACTCGTTGGCGTTACCATTGAGATCGAATATGCCGGCGAAAGCACATGCCGATTGACAACCTGAGTGCGACCCAACAGGTTCGGTGGTCCCGTAGCCCGTGAAGTTGTCTGTATTGCACAGCGCGGGCTGGTAGGTAGAACCATGGGAGAAGGTATTTGGGCCTCCAGAGCTGCAGGCGAAATACCATTGACTGAGCGTCGCATCCGAAGAATCCCTGTAGGCATTCGAGCCCCCGCCAATCTTGCCGCACAGGCGCTTGCCGACCGCGGCGCAGTAGGCCTTGGCATCGCACCAATCGACACAGACCTGGGGATGACTGACACAGTTGGCTCCCTGGCAGACTCCCACCGACGACACGCAAGTCGGCTCCGGAGCAAATTCACTGTTCATGCTGCAGCTGGCGGGGTCTTGACCGATCACGCTCGGGGCGCGCGAAAGCCATTCGGCATATTGGCGGCGAGTCACCTCGGTTGCGTCAATCGTCACCGTAGTGCTGACTGGAACCCCGACAGTGACGAGCCGTGCTACGCAAAGACCATCGCGACGTTGCTCGAGTGCGCCATTGCACCCCACCCCAGCTGCCCCAGCCACAGCCGTTGCGCCTCCGCCAGATCCGGCAAGCCCGCAACAGCCAAACTGAAGGTCTCGTCCCAGGCATGTGCCCGAGCGACCCGCAGACGCCCCACCAATGTTGGGCAAGGCGCCTGCTCCTGCTGTACCGCCTCCAGCCGATCCAACTACGTGCCAACCAGCACTCCCCGCTGCACCGCCCGTTGCCCCCGGTCCTGCGCCACCTGACGCGATGGTTTCGGGGGCTTTCAAGCAGAGCTCGCTGACGCAAACGTATCCGTCGATGCAGGTGTGATTGCCGTAGCAAGCACAAGATTCGGTACCAACGGAACAGGTGGTTCCGCTGCTACCGCTCGATGCAAACCCACCGGTTGCCTTGGAACCACCGTTCACGACTGCGACGCCAGAGGCGCTCGTCCCACCAATAGCCCTGGCGCCACTAGTTACGCTGGTCCCGCCTGTGGAATGGGTTCCGCCAGTTGCCGTACCGCCACTAGTGGTTCTCCCCAAGCCTGGCGCACCGGACGCCGGGTGTGACCCAACACTGTCGAGCGCTCTACCCCGCAATCGAGCAACGCAGTGCCACTCCAGTACAACGGGAACCCGAAGAGGTGACGTTTCATTTTGAAAAATCGGTTGTCCTGTTCGGAGTAATCACGAATTTGCCCCGACGAACCGGACACAATCACAGTCTATCAGACTAACCGCGGCATGTTAGCCTTTCCAGAAGATGCATTCCAACTCACCCCTACATGCCTCATTGGATGCGGCCGCGCTGGCGGTAGCGACCGGCAACTTAGCTCGATGGCCTGGTCCAGGCAGCTCAGCTGGCGTGAAGCGCCAATGAATCAGGTTCGACTGTTTGTCTACGGAAGCATGCTGAGCGGCCAGCGCGACCACTCGGTCCTAGAGGCGGCAGCACTGTTGGGCAGGGTTCTGACCCTGCCGCGCTACACTCTGGTCGACATCGACAGATACGCCGCACTGATTGCCTACGGCACGACCGCCGTTCAAGGCGAACTCTATCTCATCGATCTGATGCCGCTTGCGATGGTAGATCGCGCTTACCAAGTGCCACATTTGTTTCAACGCAAATCGGTGGCGCTCGCGGACGGCACCATGGCGGAAACCCACGTCATGACCATGGAACAGGTCCGTGGCAAGCGTCGACTCGGCCACGGCAATTGGCTGGAACGCTTTGCCCCGCGTAGCGTACCGCATCGCAACAACCCGTTTGCGCAATTGGCCCAACAGCGATTCAAGAAACGCTGACTACTGACAGCGACCTTTTTAGCCGCACTGACCAAAATGCCCGGAAGTTGGCTCGGGATCCTCAAAGATGTGTTGCAACCTCGCTAGCCGCTCTCAACTTATGCTTCTTGGACTGAGTCTCGTGATGTTGCTGATAGCATGTGACGCTGGCAGCAAAGCTAGCACGAATGCGGGGTCAGGTGGCAAGCCAGCGGCCACGTCTGCAGGCGGTTCAACGAGCAGCGCCGGGTCAAGCAATGCCACGGGGAGCTCGGGTGCGGGCAACAGTGCCGGAGCTGCCGCAGAGTTGGGTTGCATGGCAACCACCCCTGAAGAGGGCTTCGTCGACGTGCCGGTCACCGATCCGAGCATTCGCTTTGTCGGGCGCGTCAATAAGATCGCAGAGGCCGTCGCGTTCGCGTTTCCTGCCGTGCAGATCCAGACGGTATTCGAAGGCGACGCCATCGATATGAAGATGCGCGATCATGGGCTATTGAATTCCGTTGCGACGAACTACTATTGGATCATCATCGACGGTGTACAGAAGAAGCTTCAAGTATGCCCGGTGTGCGAAGTCTATCCGTTGGCTCGGAACTTGGACGCAGGGCCACACACCCTGACGATTGTTAAGCGCACGGAAAGCGGCCCCGGTGGTCAAGCCAACACAGGCAAAGACGAATTCCTTGGCTTCCGCGTGCGCACCGGCACTGCGCTCAGCGCGGTAACCAAACCAGCCCGCCTGCTGGAGTTCGTAGGCGATTCTATCACTTGTGGTTACGGCAACGAGGTCTCGACGACCGATCCGGATAGTTTCAAGTTCACTTCGGTGAACGAGGATGCCTGGAACGCCTATGGCGCGATTACCGCGCGGGCGTTTAATGCCGACTATGTAGCGGTCGCAGCCTCCGGTTGAGGGGTCATTAGAAACTACAGCGGATTTGCCGGTGCGTTGGTTCCAGCCATCTACGAGACGACCCTGCACGAAGACAGCTCCGCGCCCGCTTGGGATCAAATGGCCTATTCTCCGGATGTCATCGTCGTCAACCTCGGAACCAACGATTTCTCTCCGGGGATTGCGCTCGACCAAATGGACGTCCACCGTGCCACCTTCAAGCAAGCGTACATCGATTTCCTGACGCGGATTCGCGCGGTCCACGCTGCAGCAGACATCGTTGCCGTTGTGGGACCGATGACGGGTGATTCGTGGCCCGCAGGGTACAACGCGTGGACTAGTATCCAGGCGGACGTGAAGGCGGCCGTCGATGCGCGTAAAGCCGCAAGTGACGCCAACGTGCACTATTTCGCGTTGGTGCCGCAGTCGTCACCCTATGGCGAGGATTGGCACCCCACCGTCGCAACCCACCAGAAAATGGCCGATGCCCTCGTGCCTTTTATCTCGGGAATCCGCGGTTGGTAGGGTGTCTGGACGTGGCTCTACTGCAAGGGCGGCCGTAGAAAATACTCCACGAACCCCAATCGTTCGATTCATCGGTTGCAATGGCTGTCTCTTTGCATTGACTGCGTCCGCCTTGGTGCACGCCTTCCACTCGGTGCGTTGCTACCTAGCGCTCCGAGCACTTTTCTGCGCAAGTATGGCACCAACTCACTGTGCGCCAAAGCAACGCGATTGCGCCAAGCCGGCCAAAAAGCCCGGCAAATTCGCTGGACGACATTTCACGTCTCAACCTACACGGTCCAAACTGCCGGTGCGCCGTGCGAGATTGCTAGACGCCGGAAAAAGATGCTAGGCTACGGGGTTGTGAACGGCAATCTCGGACGGAGTCTAGCGCGCACGACCCTCGGGATTGTCGTGGCGTTGTCCGTCAACGTCTGTTCGCCTTCCAACTACCTTATCGAAAGCTCGTCCGCAACCACTTGCACAAATGGCTTGAAGGATGGGAGCGAAACGGGAATCGATTGCGGTGGCGCCGCTTGTCCCCAATGCGTGATTGGCGACGGCTGCAAAGCGGTTACGGATTGCACGTCGGGCGTATGTGCCACAGCGGTTTGCCGGCAGCCGCACTGCGGCAACCTTCTCATGGATCAGGATGAGGAGGGGGTGGACTGCGGCGGAGCCGATTGTACTCGTTGTGGAAGTTCCAATACGTGCAGCAATCGCAAGCAAGATCCGGATGAAACCGATATCGACTGTGGAGGCTCTTCGAGCTGTGAGCGTTGCGCAAATGCTGGATCCTGCAACATCGCCACTGACTGTGTGAGCGGCAATTGCGCGAACAATGTCTGTCGGAGTGCAATCTCCGCGACTGGCGGAGCCCAATCCGTCAACAGTGCGGCAGGTGCTGCTGGGTTCAGTGATCGAGGTGGCGGGGCGGCGACCACTACGGATGCGGGTGGTTCAGGCGGTGCCAACTCAGGAGGCTCTCGCGGCTTTGCAGGCGCAGCGATTGTTAGCGGTGGAAGCGTATCCACGGGCGGCACGGTCGGCGCATCTGGCGCCCTCAACGGAGGCTCTGGATCGTCGAGTGGAGGTCGTACTGGTGGAACGTCAGGTGGCGGTACGTCAGGTGGCGGTACCTCCGGAACCTCTGCGCTGGCTTCTGGCGGCGCGAGCGGTTCCGCCGGCACTGGGGCCGCAAAAGGTGGCATGAGCGGCGCGGGCAGTGGCGGTATCGGCACGGGCGGTAATGGTGGGGCCGCGGGCAGCTCGGGCGGAAGCGCCGGAAGTTCAAACCGGTGCAACCACACGCCAGTTCCAAGCAGTGGGCTAGTAACGGACTTCTCGGAATTTGCAGCGAATACTACCTGGACTTCGGGTACGAAATCCTGGGGCGGCAGTCTGCCCCTTTCAGGTACGACATTTCACTATGGAACCTCGGGGGTAACACTCACCGCGACGATCACCAGTGGTGGCAGTCTCAAGCTCACCACGACTTTGGCAAATGGCCAGTACGCTGGGTTCGGCCTAGCGTTTACGCCGTGTTCGGATGCCACGGCCTTTGCCAGCATCTCTAGCAGCATTCTAGGAAGCCTAGGCGGTGCTGTAATCAAGTTGCAACTCCAAACAAGCAGGAACCTGCCCATCGACGCGCAGTCCACTCGTGGTGAGTGCGCCTACACCTCGGCCAGTACGATGTGGGATAACTGTGGATTCAACACTATTGCCATGTCAGGGGTTGCCTCCACGGCCAAGGCGTTCAGTTACACCTTTGCTCAGCTCACGGGTGGCAAGCCAATCACGCCAACTGATCCAACCGAATTGGTCGGTATTCAGTGGCAATTCGAGTGCGGAACGGGTTCGAATTGCGTCGTGGACATCACGCTCGACGACGTGCGCTTCGTCAAGTAGCGCGTGTCGAGGGATAGGCGCTTCACTCGCCTTGCGCTGCCGAATTGGCCCAACGCGCGAGCAAGGGACTTTTCGGGTAGTGTTTGCGAAATCGTTGGGCAAGGCCGCTTGCTTCCGCAATTCGTCCAAGCATGATGAGTGCGTCGATCCGGAGCGCATCGCGCTCTTGCCTGAGTAAACTCAACGATACCTCGCGTTCGAGTGCGGATAGTGCCTGAAGCGCAGTCTGTCCATTGCCGGCCCTAAGCAGTTGTCGGATCTGGGCAACGCGCTGAGCTTCGCGTTGCGCTCGTTCGCCATAGCTGAGTTCGGGTACCGCGGGCCGAGCTGTCTGCACCGGCCTTTCACCTGGCTGCGGGCAAGTTGGCGAGTAGCATCGGTAGTTGTCGGTCTAGTGGTGTCGAGTTGCGGCACTTCGTTTCCGGCGACGGATGGCTGCAACAAGTGCTCCTGCAACAACGCCAAGGTCGATTGCTCGACGATGGCTTGCGGCACCAGCTCCAATGACTGCACGTACAACGGCGTGACGTACAAAGACGGCACCGCATTTCCGGACGCGGCAGGGTGCAAGTGTTACTGCAAGTCCGGCAAGGCCGATTGCGCGACGAACAATTGCGATGGTTCGCATAATTGCTCCTACAACGGCAAGACCTATACGGAAGGCGCCAACTACGTTGCCTCCGACGGTTGCAACCAGTGCTTCTGCAAGGCTGGTGGGACCACGTGCAGCACGGCCAAATGCACCGGCCTGCCTGGCGAATGCGTTTTCGGCAACATGGCCTAGGCCGACGGTGAGGTGTTCAAGCCTACCGACGGTTGCACGGTGTACAAATGCGTTTCCGGTAGCGTCCAATACGACTCGGACACCTGTCCGCCGCCGCCGGATTGTACGTATGCAGGCGCGACTTACAAGAGTGGCGATGCATTTCCGGCCGCTGACGGTTGCAACAGTTGCACCTGCAAGATGGGGATTACTTCATGTAGCAATCTCCGTTTGCAATTAGCTCAAGCGTTTCAAAGTCTGGTTCTGCTTGCTTCACGAACACCGGACAGGATTCAGAATTTCGTCCGGTATTCAGTTCGCAGCGACAACGCGTTCCAACCTCCCACGATTCACTGCGGGTTGGCTTCGATGCATTTGCCGTTCACGCACGCTGGAACCATGAGCTCACAGAGCACCGGGGTTGGGCGCGCACAGCTTGCGCAGGAGCTGCTCGCCGACGAAAGATTGTTCTCGAGGCTGGTTGCCATCGCGGTGGGCAACGGGATGCCGCAGGTCCATACGCAAAGATTATTCTCCGGCACGATGACACATTCAGAACTGTTCCTGCACCCAATTGAGCCATACTTTTCGATCATCGCGCTGCGACCCTGGGCATAGTTCTGCTGACCCGTTTCGCACGCGCTTGGCTGGTCGACGACACATTCCGGGCAACAGGCGCCGATCGGAGTTTCAATGTGCGTTCCGCTCGGACACGCGATGTCGCTGCAGCTGCCGCAGCCTGAGTCCGTGCATACCGGGCAACAAGCTTCGGGGTTCTGAACGATCGCTTTGCAGGAATTGGGCAGCGCCAGGCAGTTTACGTTGGCGCAGTCAAACATTCCGGTGCTTCCGCCAGTGGCAGAAATTGCGGTTGCCATGGCGCCAGCACCGCCGCTGGCAGCTGACCGCCCACCACCTAGACCGTAGTCAATGAAGGTGGTCGCGCCGCCAGTGCTGTTCGTGCTGCCGCTATTGTACGTTGAGGGATCGGTTGCTCCACCGCAGCCGCTAAAGAATAACCAAGCGAAACCAAGAATGATCAAAGACCGTCGACGCGTAGACCAAGTGCCGCTGAGAGTCTGCATCGGGAACAGTCTACGACTAAAAGCGAGAGCATGTGCTTTTGCCTAGCGTTAATAACGTTCCATCTTGCGCATGATCGTCGCAAAGTGCGGCCCCTCGCCCGGGCGCCGCGACCAGCCGCTCGTGGGGCGCAACTCTTGTCACCTACCGCCACGGAAGGTGACAAGAGTTGCGCCGGTGACGATGGGTGATCAGTTATCGCGGTTGACGCCTTGCGGGGAGCGTTACGACGATGCCAACGTTCAGAATCCCTCGGCCACAAATTTTGCACAGCAACTCGCGGACGTCATTCGAAGTCGATTTGCCAACTTGGCGTGGAACCGAAGCGTGGAGCGAAAATACGTCGGGGAATAAATCCACGCATTGGCGAATCAGCGCAAATCGAGGGCTACCCAGTTGCACGAGGGTTGGCGCGGTCCTTGCCATGGCACGCGCATGACAGCGCGAATTACGGATCCTCACGAGCGAGATACAGTCATTATCGTCGGTGGACGAGGCGGGCTTCAAGCGCGCTACCGCGACGTGGTTGAGCGAATCGGATATCAATGCCGCTGCTATGAAGACCGCGTGTCGAATAAACAAGGCCCCTCGGCAGGCAAAATCGCCTTGGTGATCGTTCTAGTGACCATGGTTTCGCATCCACTCCTGATGCAAGCGCGGGCCATGGCAGGCGAACACCAACGCATCGTCTACTTGAAGAGCCCGTCAGTTTCGTCTGTTCGTCATACGGTTGAAGCGATGACCGAAGGGCGCAACATACGCTGCGCTTGAAGTATCTGAGCGTCGAGCACCAGCCAAACAGCGGGAGCAATAGCAAAAGATCAAGAACGTGAATCAAGGTACACGGCAACACCAAACCCAATTCCAAACCAATGAGCGGCGATACGCCGAACGATATGTCGACTGGCAACCAACGCGGTAGGTCGCGCAGCAATGCGAATGCAACCAAGATCACGACCTGACCGAAAAGCAACACGAAGCGCTCCAACACGAAACGAAGCACAGCCCAGATCCAGGCCTTGCGCATGGCCTCAAGTGTAGATATGCGAGTGCTTGGGCGCTGCGGGTTAGTCGACGCAGCTTGGTTGGGGGTCCCTCAACCCTTGGTTTGCTGACGCTCGGGTCCTACCAAGACACCGGAAGGCCGTGAATTCAGCCAGTTCTGACAAAAGATTCTGAGCCTTCGCTTTTCTGGCAACGGGATTCGCGGTGCGACCGATGGTTCATACAGGACTTGTGTTTGTGGCTTGGCTGCGAACGGGACCGAGCCGAAGGCGTGCTGGCGTTGGGCGGCTGAAAAACGAGATTTATCGACAGATCTAGGCGAATCAAGATGTCTTCAAGCAATGCGAGAACCAATAATATCAAGCGGTTGCGTCGCTTCGTGATTTGCGCTCAGGTTCTTGTCGGCGGCGCAGTGCTGGCAATTGGCGAGAAAGCTTCCACGGCCGAGCCAGGGCACTATCGCATCACGCCCCACATCGGGGCGGTCACCCAAGCCGTCAGGCGGGAGACAATTCACGCCAAGATTCCAACGGGCGAATCCGTGGACGCCATTGGCTCGGACGGAAAGGCGCTGGCCCAGGGCACCACCAATAAACAGGGCAACTGCAGGCTGAAGTTCTCGAATCCCAGCAGTGTTAGCTATCGAATCGAGGTCGAAGCCACCTCGGTCGACTTGCTACACGAAAGCCCCCGTGCATCGGTTGCTGATCTTACCGCCGAGATCCCCTATCGCTACCAGACCAAGGACGAGCTCAGCGGTGCGGACGCGGTGGTTCAGCAGGACATCTATTCATGCACTACGTTGCTGATAAGCTCAACGCTGACGATGCGACGGGTAACAAACACATCGGCTTTTATACCGGGCCGCCAATGGCTTGGTCGAAGGGATTGGCAACATAATCATGAACATCCAGGAGACAGAAAGCATGAACCAGTCAAATCGCATTATGGCATCGCAAATTATTGACGACACGCGGGGGTTGTCGACGGTGGAATACGTCGTCATCCTCGTCCTCATCGCGGCCGCATCGGTCGGCACCTGGTCGGTGCTGGGCCAGACGGTACGCGGTAAGGTCAAGGCTTCCATTGGGGAAATGCGTCAGATGAGTGTCAACGGCCAGTGACCTGCTGTGACACGGTACCGACCGTGCGCAGCGCATGTTTCCGCGACGCACAAACCCAAATCGACATGTGGAGCTATTGGGCGCTTGCGCCACGTAGCTTCTGATAGCATTGCGGGAGAAACCCAGGCAAACTGGGCTGCTTGGCGCTAGAGAAGCGACTGAATCGCTGGGTCGAAGCCGGGCTGATCGATGAGCCATAGGCCAAGAGAATTCTAGATTTCGAGAACGGTAGTGAACGCCCGTTGTTTCTCTATGCGGTGGCAGGATTGCTATTGGCATTGTGTCCATCGTGGCGTCCAATTGGGACAAGATCCCTGGGCGCATCAAGATTGCCAACGATCTGGTGCTGATGCTTGTTGCGCGCTGAAGCGCGAACTCAAGGTTTGCGCTCGTTCTGAGCCCAAGCTCACAAATACTCAGCTACTGCGTGAGTGGAAGGTGCGGACAATCACCTGCCTGCCAATTGATACGCGACCCGCCTTCCACCATCTCGAAATCGCTCCACGTTAGTGGTTTTAGATCTTGCGCGCTGAGGCTAACTTGCGACCATTTGGCGGTCGTATAATCGTCGGCCATGCCGGTGAAAGTGAGGTTGCCGCCATCGGAGAGGACCATGCCGTACTTCTTGAGCGCCTTGGCTACGACTTGGGCACCTGCTGTCAGGGCACTGATGTCCTTGGCGGCCTTGAGCCTCAGTCGCGCTCCATACGGCGGCGCCGAAGCCCCGCCACTGGTGGCTCCAGTGGAATGCGTTGCGGGGTGCACGTACATGTTTGCCCGCATTAGATTATTGGGCAAAATAAAGCGGATCGCGTGCTCGATCGCCCCGGCTTTGACTTCGTCCGCGCTAAACAGATGCGCGGCGATTGGTAACCCGGCTGCATCGGCGCTAGTGCAATAGTCGCCGCGCATGTTCGACGGATAGACCTTTTTTAGATCCCAGATCACCTGGCAACCGCCTTCGTACGTGCTTCCAACGAAATTGGCCCGCCACATTTCGTGCAGCCGGCAAGTGCCGCTGTCGATGACCAGCAGGTGACAATCGCCGTCGCCAGTGCAAGCGTAGCCACTTTCGCCTTCCAACGATCCACCGGACGGGACGGGAATCGGCGCCGGATCGCAGTCCGGCGAATAGAAGTCGCCTGTTTGCGCAAAGGGCTGGTGTGGCGTTGATGCGTTGGCGTAGAGGACCTTGATCGAGAGATCGATCTGGAACCTTGCGCCCGCAGTATGATTCGTCTGCAAAAAGCCGATAACCGCCGTCGACTCCGCGTCAAGAGCTGCCGTGTTTACGGGAGTGTTCCAGATTGAAGCCGGGGGAAACAGTTGCCCTTTGGCGTTGCCGCAGCTGTCCAAGCCGCCGACAGTACCAGAGCCACCGGTGGCGTTGCCGCTACCGCCAATGGTTGCCGCTGTTCCACCGAGTCCCGTTGAGCTGGTGCTCCCCGAAGCGCTGCTGCCACCGAGGGAGCTGCTGCCACCAGAAGCGTTGCCGACTGCGCCCGCCGCACCATTGCCGTTAGAGGAACTGCCACTGCACGCCAGGGGCATTGGAGCTGCGAGGAGGAGCCAAAGAGTCGCCGCTGGATTACGCATGTTGCACCTCGGAAGGTCCAATATACGCGACAACGGCCGGAACGATAGCTGCCTCTTGCAGCGCCAGGATGTGTGCCTTGCGGCCGTTGTATCGAGAGGTGAGGGGCACCAACATTGCTCGCAAGGGCAGCGTCTCCCCGGCGTTGAGTAACTGCCACCACCATGAAGGATGTGACCTGCTTCGAAGTGGGGCGCATCCTACGCCTGTTCTTCGCGAACCTTTCAGAACGACAAGTCAAAGCGCCGAAAGTCTACGTGCCGATTCTGGGATATTGCGCAATTTGGTGTGGTGGAACCGAGTCGTTCCCCACGGGCCTGTCGTTCGGATCCCCGTACAGGTCGCGCAGCGCTAACCGTCCGAGTGACAGTCGCTTACGCCACACGTTTCAGCACGTTGCACCGCTAGAGGATCACCGTTGGAATTGGATCCGACGCGTTGCAGGGGAGGAAGATCTCTACGAGCGTCTTTTTGCCGCTCTTCAAGTCATCGCAATAGGTACCATTAATCGTAATCGTGGTCTTTGCGCTGTCGAGGCTCCAGCCATCGGTGCTGCCTTGCGGGATCAGCGATTTGTCGAGGTAGACGCCGATCGCACTGCTATTGGTCGAAGATCCCCCGATTTGATAGCTGCAGCCAGCCGACACCGTGCCTACGATCGTGGTCAATGCGTTCGAAAGCTCTGCGGGCGTGGTCGCCGGGTAGAAGTGGTTGGTGCCACCTGCGACAGCAAGATCCGTCAGATTCCCCGTCTCCGGACCGACGCCGATGACGTACACCTTGTAGCCAGCGGCTGCTGCGGCTTGGATCGCTGTAATCGTGCCAGCCAGGTCCGAATTAGAGGTGTTGCTAGCACCTGGCGCGCAGTTCGGTTCACCATCGGTCGCCAGTAGGATGTACCTTGGGTTGCCGTCAGTCAGGGTCTTCAGATATGCAACGGCAGCCTCGATTGCCGTTCGTGTCGGGGTAGAGCTGGCAGTGCCAGCCTGACTGATTTGGGTTTCTATCGCGCTGGCGGTGTTCGGCGCCACCGCAACTTCGACCCCCGACGAGACAGTGCAGCTCCCGCTAGTTCTGGTGGTCGACGTTGACGGGGTGGTGAAGAACTTCAACCCCCAGTGGACGTCGGTCGGTGACGAGGCAAGCACCGTAGCCAACGACGAAGTCATCGTTTCCCAACGCTGCGAGCAGGTCGTCGAATTTGCTGCGCAGTTGTTGGCTGAGTCCATTGCTCGTGTCATCGAGGACGAGCGATCCAAAACGAGCAGGAGATCCGCTGGCTTCTTGTCCAACTTTACGGTCGTGGCTCCGCAATTAGCGTCGCCGGTAGCGGTGGAGGTAGGATTCGACGCAGCAGCATCCGGCGCGTTCGGAATGGGGATCACTGCAGTGCTGATTCCACCTCCGAATCCACCTCCGAATCCAAGCTGGCCACCAGCTGCTGGATTGTTGTCATCGCCCGGAGTCCCGTTGGAGCCACAAGCGGACAGCATGGCGCAGGACAGACAACTGACCGTACACAATGCTCCAACAATGCTTCGCATTCTTCGCGTCATGACGTCTCCGAAAAGGGTTTGATTGGACAAGGGCAGGCGGATCGGTGAACCATCAACTGACCCGGCGTCCCTCGCTGGGGACTACGCAACGTACTCGCCGAGGAAACATTGCAAACGCCCGCGGCTTCTTGTGCGCCGTCACTGCAGCTTGACATGCTAATTGTCGTGGCGCGGCCGCTCCTGAGAAACTTTAACACGCTCAGCCAAGTTTTGTCGCACCTTATTGCCCAATGTAGCACAAGTTGTTCTGGCATCGTGCAAGCCGGCCCGATCATTTGATTTCGGCGACCCGGGGCGCCGATCGCTCCGGCCGAACAGTGGACGCCATCGGCCAGGATCCCCTGGGATCGTGAGCATTGGAACCGCCAGTCATTGCCGTTCTCCAACAAGTTCCGGGCGAGCATTTCGTCGCCGCGAGAATATTGCCGCGGTTGTGAGGGGCGGGCGCGCTCATCCGGTGCGGATGGGTGAGCGGTTCAAGCACGAAGCCTTGCGTTAGGAAATCGGCGTCAAAAGCGCGCTGCTGCATCCAGCGTCAGCGCGAATATCGCTGTATTGTCGAGAATCGGTCGCCCCGGAACCACACCCGTGTAGGCACCAATGCGGTGGGCAAACGCACCCTTGCCGTACAAGTCGACAAGTTCATTGGTGTGCCAATCGTCACCCCAGGTCACCTCGCCATCGGGGTAGCTGAACAGCGCGCCATTCGGATTCTGTGTTGGGAGATCTCCCGACCCAAGGGCGGTCGGGCCAAATCGCATGTAACCATTGGCGTGATCGGCCACGACGAAGACTGTCGTATTCGACCAATCGATGTCGTCAGACGGGCGCTCGACAAAGGCTACGACGGACTTTACCGTTTCTTCCAGATCCCAAGTACAACCAACCATCCGTGCATAGTCGTTGCTGTGATTGGCCCAATCGATGTCACCTTGCTCAATCATCAAGAAGAAGCCATTTGGATTCTGCGCCAAGACGCCGAGTGCGGCCATGGCGGCATCCTTCAGCAATGGATCCTGAGCCGAGCCGCGCTGAACCGAGGGTGCGTTGGGTGCATCGTAGGGAATTGGGGACTGGAAGTTACCTTGGGCAGCTCCGTACAAGCCGAGCAGTTTTTTGTGTTGGGCGACCGCGGTCGACGACGCAGCCAACACCGATTGTCCGCCATCGACGCCGCCGGCGCGTTCGACATACACGTACTCCGACGAATTCCGCAACGTATCCACATCGGCTTGGGCAACATAGGCGGCATTGGTGCCGCGAAAGCCTCCAGTAATTGCCACCTCGGGGCGAACATTGATCAGGATGTCGTGGGCGATGGCTTGGTAATTTCCGCGGTTGACGTTATGCGTCACAAATGCGGCGGGCGTGGCATGCGAGAGGGGTACGGTCGAAACCACTCCGATGGCCATGCCGAAATCGCGCCTCATCCGCTCAGTGCCAAGCTCAAGCGCGCCGTTGGGCGGATCGCCCGAAAGCCACGCCACGTTGCCGTCGTCCGTCTTGTTGCCGGTTGACATAGCCGTAGCCGCTGACGCGCTGTCAGTGCTGGGTCCAGTGAGCCCTCCTGGCATGAAGTAGTCACGCATGGTTTGGCTGTCTGCAATCCATGGATAAGGGGCAAAGCCGCCGCGCGCGGGGTCATACCCGAGTGTCGGGTCGTAGAAGGTTGGGTTGAAGTGTGGCGCTGTGGCCATGTCCGCATACTTGTTGTACGTAGTCACGTCCCAAGTGGTCACGAAGGCTTGGCTAGGGAATCCGTGAAAGGATAGCCCGCGATCGGTGCCGTAGAGGTAGCGGCTCGTGGCGACTTCGTGGGCGTAGTGCATGCCGTCGCCAATGATGAGGATTACGTGACGACGCGAGGCCTTGGAACTTCCGAGGATTGCGCTGGTGCCATCAGTGCAGGTCACTTGTCGCAAACCTTCCGTGGTGGCGATAGTGCAACTCGTTCCCGCAACGCCCGCCGCACCGGTAGCGCCGATTGGTCCGGTCTCGCCAATTGGTCCCGACGTCCCCGTGGCACCGATTGGTCCGGTCTCGCCGATTAGTCCCGACGTCCCCGTGGCACCGATTGGTCCGGTCTCGCCGACTGGTCCGGTCTCGCCAATTGGTCCCGACGTCCCCGTGGCACCGATTGGTCCGGTCTCGCCGACTGGTCCGGTCTCGCCGATTGGTCCCGACGTCCCCGTGGCACCGATTGGCCCGGTCTCGCCAGTTGGGCCAGGTGCGCCATCGAGACCAGCCACGCCTAGTGGGCCCGTTGGGCCGATAGACCCCGTGTCACCCGGCGCACCAGCAGGACCGGACAAACCGGTAGAGCCAGCCGGCCCCGTTGCACCGGTCGCTGAACGCGGACCCGCCTTGACGCGCGTACCATCATTGCAACTTATCGTCGCGGTGCCGTCACCGCTGGCGCGAACGGTGCAGTTCGTACGATCCGGTACGTCACCGTCACCGCACCCAGTAAGTGAAATTGCTACGGTGCCCAGGATCCCAGCCGCTCGCCAGTGCAATTGACGCATGGTTACACCTCATGTTCGCTTCGAACTGCCAGGGCGTGTTCTCCGCAATGCCATATTACTTGCACTGGTATTCGTTTCGGCCCGAGAAATCAACAGATTCTCCAAATTGGCGGCATGTGGCCGCGTCACTGTCCAAATTCGATGGTCCGCGCGGAGCCTGGACACATCAGCCAACGTAAACTACGTCAATACCACGACGTGCGAGGTCGTTGTGGTCGACAGTAGCGGCCTTGTTTGAAGTTGCCTGATGAAGAGGGGTTTCTCGGTGCTCCCGGTCGGTGCAGTGGTGACGTCTGCGACGCTGACGCAACGGGCGACCAACGGAAGTGCCAGTACTTACTCAATCTACGCGATGAACCGTTCTTGCGACGAAAGCAGCGTGACCTGGGCACATGCTATGAGTTCAACCACATGGCAGCTGGCTGGCGACGGGGCGAGCTGCGGCTCAACTTTGACGTCGTCATTTGCCATGACATCAAGGCCATTTCGCAGCTTGAAGCCTCCGGCGACGACGACCTCTTACGACTTCGTGGTTAATTGCAACTAACCGAACATTGGCGCCGGGACGTGGAATCGTCGACCAGTCATGTGGGCGTGAGCGTCTTCAAAGAATCCACGGCATGAACTGGGGCTTGATCGCCGAGCATGAGGTGCGTGATTGCCGAATACACCAGACGCTGACTGTCGAGCCTGCTCATGCCTTCGAATTTGGGGGAAACAACTTCGATGCTAAAGTGTCCCCCAGCGCCGCTCACCTTGGCCACAGCATTGGGGATCTTCTCCTCAATCGATAGCCGGAGCGAGTCAACCACTGAGTTTCTGGAACCGGTCATGTTGGTCGTCATGGCTTGCATTCGGTTCAATAGCGAGGAACTGTGGGATCAACGGTTTCTGACCAGGCATCAATGCCACCGGCCAAGTTGTACACGTTTCGAAAACCTTCACTCAACAGTTGCTGTGCTGCTTGCTGGCTTCGGCCGCCGTGGTGGCAATGCAGCGCGATTGGCGCGTCCGGCTTCAGCCCAAATAGATACTCTTGGTCACTGCCTTCAAGCGAGCGAGCTCCAACAATCTGGGCAATCGCACGTTCGTGCGCCGGTCGAACGTCGAACAGAGTAACCTCACCCCGGTCGAGCTTTGCCTTGAGCTCGACCGCGCTGATTTGTTTCACTCGAACAGGTTCATTCGGATTGCGAATCTTGAACCCACCCCCCGGGCCTTCGACGAAGTCAATTTCGACCCCGTCGGCCCGCTTCGCACTGGCGCGGTCGAGAAGCAGTGTGCGCCCACCCGCGATCACCCCAATCTCGCCCGGCGCCGCGGGACCGAAATACAAATCGTGTCGGAATTGGCTGTCGATATCCAGGTGTAAGGCGTCACCGGCTACCTCTGAGGCCGTAGCATCGAAAGCGGCCGCTGCTGAAGCTGTAACTGAGATCGACGGCGCCGGTTGCGTTGTGGTCTCGATCCCCAAAAGCTTCGCCAATTCGCCCGATTCGTTCATTTCGCGCAGGATATCGCTGCCCCCAACGAAATTCCCATCCAGATAGAACTGGGGGATGGTTGGCCATTGGGAGAATTCCTTAATTCCATCGCGAATATCGGGCTCAGCCAATACGTCAATCGTCTCGTAGTTGGGCAAAAGTTCGTCAAGGATCTGCACCGCTGTTGCAGAAAACCCACACTGTGGCGTTTGGCGCGTACCCTTTAAAAACAGCACAGCACGATGGTTGGTCACTAGATCGGAGATCTGCTTACGGAGTGGTTCGGTGAGCGGCATAGTGTCCTTCGAGCGCATTGCCAACGGCGCTTCTATCGCAGCAGTAGAATTCTTGAGACTTCTATTGGGGCGCGCTGAGGCGATGTCAAATGCCCGAGTTGAACGCATTGCGCGTTCGGTGGCTGTCCGCCCCAGACATTTCGGCGACACCGGTGGGTGTTCGTAGGCTGGTCGCAGCGGTGCTGCCAATTGGACCACCAGAGCCTGTCGCCGTTTCGGCGCAGCCAGGTGACTCCGGTCGAGACCGCGTATGCCGTTGTGGTCATATTCCCCCGATGGCGCTCCGTCTACGCCAGGTCACTTGCTGGCGTAATTACTCGACGCTCCAGGTTGGCCAGGAGCCAGACGTTTCAGACCGCCGGGTCATGCCCTGCCAACAGCCGAATGGCTGATTGTGCTGTTGGCAGCACGAAGGTAGATTGAGCGTTCGCCACGGAGGCACTGGCCAAGCGTGGCACGGTTCATCGTAACTGGGTGGGGGTCCATGGATCAAGCAACGTTAGTCGTCGACCTCGGGTTTGTTGAGGCGCTGCTGAAGTTCTTCGCCCGTGGCCTCGAATCGGATGAGGCCACGGCTTGTTTCTCCGGGGGTATGGGTGGCAACGAGCCGATTTCGATCATGCGACACTGCTCAACACACTGACGATGCAACCGTGACGTTGGTAAATGAGGAATCGCGTTTCAACGGACATCGATGGGGGCGAAGTCCCGCTGGTATCCGCACCCAAGCGGCGGGTATTGAAAGCGATATTGGGGCTTAACCTTGGTTGCGCGCTGCCGTAGGCAGGGCTCTAGGTCGTTTAACCATGCTCAAGCGATCACGAAGCCGTGGGGAAATGAAGGCGAAGTCGCTTCGTCCGGGAATGCATAGCCATTTGGCGAGGTATTCGCCAGCGAACGCGGGTTCATTGCAATCTTTGGTCCAAGCGCTGAGTACACACCCGAAAAGTGTTCCCAGTGACACATGTCCACCGCGGCAGACAGCCGATATTCAGCAACAGGTGGAGGAAGCTTTCGGCTCGCTTGTTGATGCCTTGCGGCCCGAACACTCAGTGCTTCGTGCGTTGTTGGATGCCTTGCCAGTTGGGGTTTGGATCGTAGATGGCTCAGGACACATCCTCTACGGTAACCTGGCGGGTCAGGCGATTTGGGGTGGGGCGCAGCTCGTCGACACAGAACACTTTGGCCGGTATAGGGCTTGGTGGAGCGCCACGGGCAGGCCCGTCACTGCCGAGCAATGGGCTGCGGCGCGGGCAGTCACACGTGGCGAAACCGTTCTCGATCAACAAGTCGAAGTTGAAAGCTTCGACGGAACACGCAAGACGATCCTGAATTCTGCGGTGCCAGTCCTCGATCATGGGCGAATCCTAGGGGCTGTCGTGCTCAATCAGGACATTACCGATCGTCGTTTGGCCCAAGCCGAACATGAGCGGTTGCGCGCCGCCCTCGACCAAGCCGGCGAGATCGTGTTTACGACGCGGCCCGACGGGACGATTGAGTACGTGAATGCCGCATTCGAGGCGGTTACCGGCTATGCGCGCGAGGAGGTCATCGGTCAGACGCCGGCCATCCTCGAGAGTCGCAAGCAGCGCCCCGAGTTCTTTGCCGACCTTTGGCAGACGATTAATGGCGGACAGACTTGGCGCGGCCGCATGACGAATCGGCGCAAAGACGGCACTCACTTCATTCAAGATGCGACAATTTGTCCGATTCTCGATGCGTCGGGACACGTCGTGAATTTCGTGGCGGTGGCGCGCGACGTGACCGAGCACTTGCAAATGGCAGAGCGGCTAGTTACGTCGCAAAAGATGGAGGCAGTTGGGACGTTGGCTGGCGGGGTGGCACACGACTTCAACAACCTCTTGTCGGTGATTCTAGGGTACACGCGGCTAGCCTCGGCACAGTTGAGTGATGCCGACCCAATTCGCGAGGACTTGGCTGAGATCGCCAGGGCAGGTGAACGGGCGGCGGTACTTACCCGACAACTTTTGGCATTCAGCCGCAAGCAAGTGCTAGAACCACGCGTCTTGCAGTGCAGCGAGGTCATCGAGGGCTTGGCCTCGATGTTGCGGCGGCTAATCGGAGAGAACATCAAGTTCGAGCTCCGTATGTCACCGGACACAGCCAATGTACTGGCGGATCCGGGCCAGCTCGAGCAAGCGCTGATGAATTTGGTGGTGAATGCCCGCGACGCCATGCCGAATGGCGGCACCCTCGAAATTTCGACCGGAAACATTGAACTTGACGAGGAGTATTGTCTTGAACACGCGGGCACAGCTCCAGGCGACTACGTGCGGGTAAGCGTTGCCGACAGCGGTTGTGGCATGGATGCGCCGACCCTTGAGCGCGTATTTGAACCCTTCTTCACCACGAAGCCCAAGGACAAAGGAACCGGGCTTGGGCTCTCTACGGTCTATGGCATCATCAAGCAGAGTGGCGGCAGTATTTCGCTCGACAGCCAGTTGGGGGTAGGCACGGTCGTGAGCGTGTTTCTGCCGCGCCAAACCGCGAACGCTGCACCCTACGTTGCCAAAGGCAAGGAAGTGCATCACCTGCGAGGAAGTGAAACCATTCTCGTCGTCGAAGACGAGGGCGCCGTTCGCAGGAGCACGGTGCGGCTGCTGCGCTCAGCTGGCTATACTGTGCTCGAGGCCGCGAACGGTCACGAAGCGATCCAAATCTGTGGGACACATCCGGGCACGATTCACCTGCTGCTCACCGACGTCATCATGCCGAAGATGACCGGCGTAGAGCTGGCGACGATTTTGTCCCAGGCTCACTCGGGCCTGCGCGTGCTGTTCATGTCGGGTTATCCGGATGATGCTATCGGCTCAAGTGGGGCGCTCGGTGAGGCGACACATTTTCTCAATAAGCCCTTTGGTGTTCAGGAGTTAGAGCTCAAGGTGCGGCAGGTATTGGAAGGCGCGAGCGCCGAAACGCCTAGACCGATTTCTGTGCCCAACGCATGAGTTCTGGCAATGATGTCAAGAACATCGCCCCAGCCATGGCCATCACTCCGGTGTAGCCAATGCATCCGCAGCCGAGGGAGCCCAGAAAGAACGCTGGGATCACAGCCAAACCAAAGGCCATGGGCGATGACTCTTGGCGACGAGCGAACTTGCTGATGCGCATCGCGGCAAGCACGCCGCCCACACCACAGGCAAAGGTGCAAAGCGAGAGGCCGCCTTGGCCATGGTGGCATTGGGGATTAGGGCCGTTGGCGAGCAATGCGAGCCCGAGCGGAAACAGCCCTGAAATTAGACCAGGTACGAGCGCCTGCTCAGCCAGTTGCCCGCGCCACAGATACGCAAAGCCAGTTACCACCAAGAGCGTTCCGAGCCCAAAGTCGAAAAGGCCGAACGGCCCCAGCCACAACCCGACCATTAACAACCCCACCCAGGGAAGTGCGAGCACGGCAGCACGCCTGATGCGTCCGATTTCGTAGGCATGACGCATGCGGCGCCCTACGCGGGACGGATCAAACGTCATACAACCTCCGGTACGCCTGCTTGAGGCGAGTCAAGGCACGCTGTTTCTGCTTGCGAAAGGCGCTGCTGGCGGCCTTTGCCGTCGCGTCGTCGCCCGACAGGACGCTCTGAAGCACGGCTCTATCCGCTTCAGAGAGTTGGACGATGGCGGCTTTCAGGGCATGCATCAGTTGGGCGTCTTCGAGCGCTTGTTCGGGTGAGGGCTGTTCGTTCGAATAGTCGGGGGCGAGGGGTTCGGTTCGTCTGCGCGAGGATTGCCGTCGAATAGTGCGGCACTCCCAGAGCGCAATCGTCAGTACCCAGGCCACGACCGAGCGAGACGGATCGAACTCGGTTGCCTGGGCGAATACCTTCTCGAGTGCACGTTGGGCTGCGTCTTCGGCGTCATGGTCGTTACCGAGGAAGCGTTGGCAGAAGCGCTGGACCATTGGCCACAGCGCGTAAAATACTAACGGTACGGCGCTCCGTTCTCCGGCGACGATTCGCGCGAAGTCTCGATTCAATTGAGCGTCGGAGCTGTGTTGCATCAACTGACATAGGATCTAGCGGGGTTGCGGCATGTTGTCACCGTCGGGCCCAGTCCGGGCGCCCGTTATCCTGGTTAGGCACGCGGCGGCGCGCCGTGACACGAAGAAGCAAAAAAGCGATCCGGCCCGTCGCCAGCGGCGTCATAGCCAGGCGTACTGCGGGGTTTCGCACCTTGGCGATCACCGCGCCGCCACAAACCACAAAAAGCAAGGCGGCCCCATTCCTGTTTGAACGGAGCCGCATTCGACCGAGGACGGTCGTAGCTTGGTTACGCGTTGGTCGTGGTGAAGGCCGGTACGGGCACCGGGTGGTGGTGCTCGTGCGGCGCGTCGGCGCTGTGACCACCAGACGAGGCGCCCAGGGCGTAACCCGCTTCGCCGTGCAGGTTCATGTCGAGACCTTCGCGCTCGACGTCAGGCTTTACGCGCAGCCCAACCGTTGCGTCAAGCGCCTTCAGCAGGCCCCAAGTAACGAGCACCGAGTAGGCGACAGTGACAGTGACGGCGAGCAACTGGACGCCGAGGAAGCGTGCATTGTGCGAGACAAGGTAGCCATCAGCGCCGCCAGCGTTCCACACCTTTTGCGCAAACAGGCCGAGCATGAGCGAACCAGCGATGCCGCCAACGCCGTGAATGCCAAAGGCATCGAGCGTGTCATCGTAGCCGAAGCGCTCCTTGGCGAGTACGCCGAGGTAACAAATGATCCCCGCAGCAAAACCGATGAACACCGCTGCCATCGGGCCAACGAAGCCGGCGGTCGGCGTCACTGTGGCAAGCGCTGCAACGAATCCAGAGGCGAAACCGAGGCTGCCGCCGCGCTTCCAACGCTTCATATCGATCGCCATCCACGTGACCGCGCCAGCGGCTGCTGCAATTTGCGAGTTGACCAGGGCGAGCACGGCAATGCCATCTGCGGCCAAGGCGCTTCCGCCATTGAATCCGAACCAACCGAACCAGAGCAGCCCCGCACCGAGCAGCGTCATGGTCAGGTTGTGTGGAACCGACCGCTCATGCGGGTAGCCGAGGCGTTTACCTAGAACAAGCGCAAACACCAACGCCGACAGGCCCGAGGTCACGTGCACCACGATGCCGCCGGCAAAATCCAGCGCTCCGAGTTGCGCGAGCCAGCCACCGGGCGCCCACATCCAGTGGGCAACTGGATCGTAGACGAACGTTGACCAGAGTACGATGAAGGCCAAGTAGCCCCGGAAGCTGATGCGTTCAGCGAACGCGCCTGAGACGAGTGCTGGCGTGATCGCAGCGAACATCATCTGGTAGGCCATGAACAAGAGGTGCGGCACAGTCATGCCTGGGCGTGGGTCGAGGCCGACGTTCTGCAAAAAGAGGTGGGCTGGGCCGCCGATCACCCCTCCAATGTCCGGGCCGAATGCCAGTGAATAGCCGAAGAAGATCCACTGCAGGGAGATGACCCCGAGCGCGACCAGCGTGTGCATGAACGTTGAGACCACGTTCTTCGTGCGGACCAAGCCGCCGTAGAACAGGGCCAACCCGGGCATCATGACGAGCACGAGCCCCGTCGAGATGAGCAACCAAGCGGTATTGCCTGCATCAATCTTGGACATTGAGCGCCGATACCGCGCCCAATTGCTTGTGTAAATGCACGTCGACGTTTACGTTTCAGTTACCCAACGCGACACTTTTTAGCAATGATTCAGAAACGATTGTGTCACCTGCCAGAAACGTTCGAGGCCATACATTTCTGGATTGTTTCGTAATTGCGAGTGTTTCAGGAGTGCTGCGCTTAGGGTTGGGGCGTCGCGGGAACCGCAGGCGCCGGTCGCTCTGGGGCAAAGCGCCCCAACACTTTGAGCGAACGCCCTTCGGGCGGCAGGAATCTGTCGAGTGCACCCTCGTACCAACGGTAGCCAAGCAGCAACACGAGCAGCACAAGCACGACCCGTTTCCACGGCAGGCCCTTGTCGACGTAGCGATCGCCAGATTCGCGTCGCGACCCAGGTGGCAACTTAGCTAGCGTCGTGAGCGCCGCACCAAAGGTGACGTTGACGCGCGCATTGGCATTGATAGCCCAACCATTGGCGTCGAGAATCGGGCCGAGGTTGCGTTTGTGCAGTGTGATGTAGGCCAATACAACGCTCGGCAGCGAGATCAGGCACATGATGCCAATGATCGCGCCCGCTACTGCCAAGGGACCCATTTTGAGGATCCCCGTTGCGTAGCCGACAATCGCCGTGAAGAAGGCGCCCAACGCGCCCACGGCAACGCCAAGGGCTGCTACCGAGCCCACGTCGACCTTCTTTTGCTCGCCCGGTGCCTTGTCCTGAGTCACTGCAGCCGTGGCCGCCTCGCCCAATTTTGACGTTGACTCGCTATCGGCAGCCGCGGCGCGCTTGGCCACCTGTTCTTCGATCAGGCGTACGAACTTCTTGTACGGCGCCCAGAAGGCTTGGTGCAGGCTGATCGGATTGTCGATGATCTTGGTAATGGTTGCATCCCAATCGCGACCCTTGCGATCATAAAATAGGCCATTGCGACCAACCATCAAGTTGTCACTGTCGCCATTAGTCAACGCCACCACGATGTGCATCTTCTCGTTGGTAGCCGGTCGTGTGCAATCGGCGTAAACGAGGTAGGCCCCGGCCAGCCCAGCCATGCTGGCGTGCTTCGACGGATCGTCCACGCGCAGACACAAGCGGCAGGTGCGCTGGTCGAGGTAGAGGGTGCCGCACTGGAACACAGCGGGCTCCGAACCATCGTAGAAATCTCGGAAATTTACGAAATTCGTGCAGATGAGGTAAAGGTCCCGATGATAGCGCACCAAACGCTCGACGTTTTCGAGGTTTTCGGCTTCGGCCTTGAGCGCCTCGTCTTGAGCTATCAGACCGAGTAACCCCGCGTGCGCCTTCGATTCGAGGATTTCCCGAATCCGCGCCGCGCCGAGTTTCTCGACGCGTTCACCCTGCTTGCTCGCCATCCACGCGTCATAAGCCGCCAAGCGCTTGGTCACGGTCGACCATTCGTCTTCGGTGAGTGACGATTTCGAGCTGCCGAGTAGCGGAGCTACCGCGACTTCGAACAATGTCTTCAGGGCTTGTGCATGTGCCGGATTGACCGTAGACAAAAGTGGTAGGCTGCGGCCCGCGGCCACCTGTGCCAAAGGGAACCCGGCCAATTCGCTAGCGCTCAGGCTGAGATCGCGCGCGGCAATCTCGAGGTACTCTTCTTCCTTGCGATTCAGCAGCTGTGATAGGCGCGGTTCGAAGGCGGCCAAGCGACAACGGGCAAAATAGTCGTCCACCTTGAGCCGAATGGCGCTGACGGCCGCCGCCGCAGCGACCGTCATGTCGCGGTCGAGGGGCAAAATCGCTGTGTCTGCGGTCATCGCCGTCTGCCACGCTGCATAGGCCGCAAGCTCTTCAAAGAAGGCATTCACTTTGTCGGCATTTACCCCCGGCGTGCCCGAGCGATCGGGATCGGTGCCCATACAATCCATAACGTCACGGATGACACCACGCACGAAAGCGTCCGCGCTCGACAGTTCGGCAATCACGCCATCGCCGTTGAACGGCGTGTTTGCGAAAATGCGCGCCGGATCTGCCAGATCGTCGGCCAAGACATCGCTCTCGCCGGTCTTGCCGAGATTCGTCAGTACTTGCTTTGCTGCCGAGAGCAGCATTTTGCCTTCGTCGGTACTATCGTCGATGGCTTTCAAGGCCAACGATGCTTTGCCCTTGACCAGGTCGTCGGGGTGCTTGAGGTACTTGCACGCGAATTTCGCCGCCGCGATGAGTTCTGGTGCTCGTACTCGGCCGTCCCGGTCCGCATCGATCAACTCGAGTGTGCGCGGATCCACCTCGAGACCGCTCGTGGGGCAGGCGAGGGCAACCCAAAGCTTCTGATCAAGTTGATCGAGATGTTGCAGGTCGCTGCCGGAGGCGAGTTTGACCTGATCGAAACCACCGGCGCGGAAGAACGTCCACTTCGGGTCGCTTGTCATGGGTTCGGTCGTACTACAATGCTGTCAGGGGATCCACGTCGACAGTTTGTTGGCAATTCAGTGCGCCGAAAAGCTTCCGAAATTGTTGCAAACGGCGATTTTGGGCCGCTTGCGCTCCGCTGTCCCTTGTACTAGGCGCATGCTCACGGTGTGCCGCCCTGGCTGCGGCAGCTCCGGAAAGCTAAAGGATTGCGGATTGGCGCAGGTTCGATTGAGGTCGTCCGGTTGCAAATGGCAGCATCGCGTTACGACAGTCCAAGGATAAGGGAAACATGATCCGAAAAATGAATTTTCACACGACTAGCGTCTTGGCGACAGTCGGTCTCGCTTTTACGACCTCGGTGGTTCAGGCACAAGAAGATGTGCCAAAAGGCCTCTTGGCTGGGAAGACCGCGACTACGGGGAGTACCGATGTTGCCACGTCGGGGTTCGAGAAAAAGGAACTTCCGACCGACAAGGACGAGAAGCATGCGACCGCCATGCAATTGTCGGCGGGTGCATTGTCGAGCTCGGGCAATTCAAAAACGCTGGCGCTCACCGCAGCTGGGCGGTTCAAAGCGCGGCGCGAGGACAATCAGCTCAGCTTGAATCTTGCTGGCAACTACGCCCAATCAGCGCCGAAACCCGATCAGGACATGCAGACGACGATGAAGAATGTCCAGGGAAAGACGCGCTACGATCGGTTCTTGGGGCAGGGTTTTGCCGTGTTTACTTCGATGTCGGCGCGCAATGACCGCTTTCAAGGCCTGGTCTTGCGCATGAATCTCGACCCTGGCCTTTCATACTACTTCTTCGACAAGAACAAGCAGCAGCTCTGGACTGAACTTGGCTACGACTACCAGTGGGACCTGCGTCGCTACGACGCCATCGCCAAGGCTAAGACTACCACTGGCGTCGACCTCGACAAGACAGACTCGCGACACAGTGCCCGCCTCTTCGTTGGCTACGAGGGAAGCATCAACGAGATGGTTGGAATCACGACCGGGCTCGAGTACCTTCAAAGCGTCGAGTCGAGCACGTATTGGCGAATGAATTGGGACGTGGGGGTGACCTCCAACTTGAGCCAGAAGTTCTCGCTCTCGGTCACGTACAATCTCCGTTACGACCACGCGCCGATGCCGGGGATTAAGAATACTGACACCATTACTGCGGCCAACCTGGTTTACCAACTGCTCTAGTCTGCACCGCCGAAAGACGAATACCGTGACGTTCAAGACCAAAACATTACCGTTTCTTCTGTGCAACTTGGTGACGACGCTGGCACTCGCACAGGCCCCAGCAATGGCTCCCGCTCCCGCGAAATGCCTCTTGCCCGAACCCAATGTCTTCGAGATCGGCCTAGTCGGTGGCATGTTCTTTCCGTCGAGCCAGCACAATATTGAGGACGAGTCCTTGCCCCATCGCGCCTATCGCAGTGTCGCGCCCGAACTCGGGTTGCGGGTCGCCTACTTCCCGTGGGCGTTTCTCGGGGCCGAGCTCGAAACCGTCGCAATGCCCGCGAAGGTTGATGGCGGGGGAGGGGCAGGCTTGTGGGCAGCGCGCGGTCACTTCATAGGGCAACTGGCGACTTCGCGAATCACGCCCTTTGCGCTGCTCGGTTATGGCGCCTTGGGTGGTGTTAGCAAGGAAATGGGCACCGATACCGACCCTGCCGTGCATTTCGGCATCGGCGCGAAGGCTGCACTCGACGAAGCGCTGTCGGTGCGGATTGATTTGCGTGACACCATGGCGCAGAAGTACAACGACACCGCGGGGGTCGTCCATCACCCTGAGTTGTTACTTGGCCTCAGCATGACGCTCGGTCGTTCGAAGCCGAAGGATCCGCCTCCCCCACCGCCCCCCACAGATAGTGACAAGGATGGCTTTCCAGACGCAGTGGATGCCTGTCCCGCGCTAGCCGGCGTCGCGGCACACGGTTGTCCCCCGCCACCCGATCGCGACCACGACAGCGTTGTCGACTCAGCTGACGAGTGCCCAGACATTGCCGGCGATATGCCGAATGGGTGTGTCGATCCAGATCCGGACAAGGACGGTGTGGCAGCGGAAAAGGATAAGTGTCCGACAGAACCCGAGACTTCGAACGGCTTCGAGGACGACGACGGCTGTCCAGACGAAGTCTCCGACGCGGTTAAGCAATGAACACCGCGACAGCTCGTCCCCCACCGTTTGGCCCCAAGGCGAACGACGTGGGGGCTAACTTTGGTGCCTATTTCGCCCGCGGTTTGGACATCGCGGACATACGGCACTGAAATAGCTCATTCAAATGCTCGGGACTCGAGACGATGTAGGGCGTTGCGACCAGGATTGATGGCGTGTCGCGGTGAGCGACTGCGTCACCGCCGAGCATCATCGGCTGTTGATCGCCAATGATCGCCGTCGTGTGCATTTGGCGATGATCGGGCACGTACCAAGCATCTTTCGGCGTGCCGAGCGGCGGTGCAGGAACGATTGTAAGTTCAAGCTTGAGTTGGCGCTTCACCAGGTCGACTTGGTGCAGCGTGACGGTTAGGTCGAACCGGCTCTGCTTGCCGTAACTCGCTTCAGGGCCTTCGTTGGATGCCGACTGAGCCTCGTCCCAGGCCGTTGTGGCCGAGGCTCCAACCTTGGTCATCACGCTTCCCACACGCAACACCTGCAGATCCGAAGTGTTGAGAAACCCGGCCGGGCGCTGTCCGGGCAGTGGCATCGGGCTACCCTTGGTGGTGGCAACCGCGGCGAGCTCGACATACGCCGCAGGGAAACCGCTTTCTGGATCGAGCTGCCGCGCAACGGGAGTGAGTGTGCAAGGCTGAGCAATGGGTGGCGACGAAGCCATGCGACTCGGGTTAGGACTCGACGTAGGGGCATTGGGCCCCGCATGGCCAGCGCAGGCGTGCGTCAGTGCCGTCGACAGCAGAAGACAACACTTACCCAAACGACCTTCTATCATGATGAAATCAGTCTAGCCCTGACCAGTGCCGGTTTGAACCAGGGATCACGGGTTCGTGGGCCAGGGTCGAGCTTGTCGCTGATTTATCGCGTCCGGTGCGTGTCGGCCTTAGAAACGAAGCTGAAACAACTGGACCCTATTATCAGGTAAGGGTCAAAGTCACTCTACGTGTCGGTTGAAGGACCAGGTTGTTGCCCATGAAGCGTTGCTACGTCTTGCGTCACGTGCCCTTCGAGTCGTTGGGGTTGCTCGAACCACTGCTGCTGGCGCGTGGTTTCGAGATTCTTATAGTGGATGCGCCCCTGACCGCGCTACCGAAGGCCGCCCTGTTTGACTCCGAACTACTAATCGTACTGGGTGGGCCGATCAGTGCGTATGAAGAGGAGCTCTATCCGTTCGTGGTCGAGGAACTCGACGTGCTCGAGCGAAGGCTGCGTCACAAAAAGGCCACGTTGGGGATCTGTCTTGGCGCTCAGCTTATTGCGCGGGCATTGGGCGCGCGGGTGTATTCCGGTCGAGCCAAGGAGATTGGTTGGTCGCCATTGCAGTTGACAGTCGTCGGTCAGGCGCATCCGTTGGCGGCTGTTCATGGGCAAAGTGTTCTGCATTGGCACGGTGACACGTTCGATCTGCCCCAAGGTGCTAAGCTTTTGGCGTCAACGGACGTGACGCCACACCAGGCGTTTTCCTTCAATGACACGGCCATTGCGCTTCAATTCCACCTCGAAGTTACGGTCGAGTCGCTTGAGGCTTGGTACGTTGGGCACGCGTTCGAGTTGTCGCGTTGGGGCAAGATGACCGTCCCCGAGCTTCGAGCATTGGGGCGCTCATTTTCCCCATTGCTTGAGCCGTACGCAAAGCTCGCCCTTGGGGCAATGCTCGATGGTTTGCCATGTCGCTCAGAAATGTAGTCAAACTACCAAAGCCTAATACCCGAGATCAGGCTGATAAGCGGCCGTTGCAATCGCCGTTGCTGGCTGCGCGGTGGCTTCGATTGCAGGAATGGTCGACGACGGAGTTGGCGTAGGGGTAGCGCCCCCATTAATGGACGCGATCGGTGGGGCTGCTGTCGGATGCCCCGCGCCAACGTCCGTGGCTGCTTGGTGCCGCGATGCAGGTCTTGGTTCGGTCGTGTGCGCGACGCTGCTTCCCATAACGCTGGTGCTGGTGTGTTTTGTCCAGCTGGACGAAACTGGCAACGCTGCGTACCTACGTGCGTATAGCATCGGCTCGCGATTTGACGGGCGCCACAGCAGACCCGAGCCTGCTGCACCAACAACTCCAATTGACAGCACGCCGACAAACCAACCCAGCCGATGCCAAAGGCGTGGATTGACTCGAGCGGTCCCGGACCCAGGTGCAATGGTTGGTCCGAGGGTCGTTCCGGCACCGTCGAGAGTGTCGCCGCGAACCGACGTTGGAACCGCGCGCGGCGCCACCGAAAACTTCTGCGGACCGAGCAATTGGGTGACCTCGCCGGGCAAACGAGCCAAACCAGGTGCCGCGTAAGGCGCAAGTGCGACGGCCAGCTCTGCCACGTTTTGGAACCGATGTTCCGGGAGGCGTTGGAGACACATCGCGATGATTGCATCCATGCCGTGCGGAATTCCAGCTCGATGCCGTGAAACGCTCGGGACCGACGAAGGGGACTCCGACTCGCTACGAATCGCCTGTGGACTCGAATCGAAGGGCGTCACCCCAACCAGCATTTCAAATAGAGTGATACCTAGAGCCCAGATGTCAGTTCGCGCGTCGACCTCACGGCCCAATGTCTGTTGTTCTGGTGACATGTATGTCGGCGAGCCCAAGCGCACGGCATTACCCGTCAGTTTTTGGATCTGGCCATGAAAGGTATTGGGCACGAGCTTCGAGATCCCGAAATCTGCGACCTTGACCAATTCACGACTGTTCGGCTGCCGCACGAGCAGTAGATTCGCGGGCTTGATGTCGCGGTGCACGATTCCTTGGTGGTGCGCGTGCGCCAGAGCCACACAGATCTGCAATGCAAAACCAATGGCCTTGTCAACCGCAAGCGGCCCGTTGCTTGCGATCACCTTGGAGAGGTCAAGCGCATTCAAATACTCCATTACCATGAATGGGGTTTCATCTTCGAGGTAGTCGACACCGAGGGTGCGCACGACATATTCGCAATCGAGCCGCATCGTTGCTTGGATTTCCCTGCGAAATCGTTCCAAAACCAGGCGGTCGCCGCATACCGACGCCTTGAGCACCTTGAGCGCTACCAAGCCGTGCCGTTGGAGATCCTCGGCCTGAAACACCGTTCCCACCGCGCCCTCACCAAGCAGGCGTTGAATGCAGTACCGCTGGGCCAAGGTTTGGCCAACGCGGACGGCTGGGACGGGCGATGCCAGCATTGGCTCGATTCTAGCCAAATCAACAACCAAAACCAGCCCGATCCCGGCGTGACTAGGAAAGCGCCCCCGAGCGACTTCAGTTGGTCAATTCAAAATGGGCGGTTGGGTGTAGCAAAAGACCAACTGGACTCGGGGGCACCCTCGACAACCACCGTAGGTCAACTGACCCGAACCTGTCAATCCCTAGCTTCTGCCAACAAGCATCAACCAGTGGTTTTCAACTGGCGCCCACGGGCAGGTCGAACCGAATTACCGTCCCGAGAGCCTCGCTGGACTCGAAGCCAACTTCGCCACCAAGGCACTGCTCACCAAAGAACATTACGGCGTGGGTTCCCAGACCACGGGCTGGGCCCTTGGTGCTAAATCGCTGTCGAAAGATCTTCTGCTGCAGATCGCTTGGGATACTGCCGGGATTGTGAATCTCGAACCTGACGCGCTCGGATGTGCCGGACACTCTTAGCGTCACCGTTTCCCCGGTGGGCGTGGCTTCGAAGGCGTTTTTGAGCAAGTTTCCGAGGATCCGAAGTAACAACTGGCGGTCGCTGACAAGCGTGGCCGGAAGACTTGAACGCTCCACCGAAAAATGGCGCCTCTTTGCGCATTCGTGGGCCCCAAACCAAATGCGCAAATCGGCGATCAGCGTGTCGAAATCGATATTGCTGCGCGTCAGCTGGCCCTGGCCGCGCTCGAAGTCGACGAGGACACGCTGTTCGTCCAGCTGCTCGCCAAGGCGGTGTGCTATTTCGACAACCTGCATCGCGGCCTCGTTCAAGGTTGCGGTCGATAGCTCTTCACTCCAACCAATCAGGCCGGTGGCGAGGTTTCCCAGATCGTGCAGAAACATTCGCTCGAGCAGTTCGCGGCGCTTGGTGGAAGTGACATCGTGAAACACGAACACATACGCGCGATTTTCGCCGAGCGAGATCGGGCTTACGCGCAGGTCGAAGTCCGTGGGTCGGGGATGGCCGTCGTTGCAGCAGGCCAGACTGCACGAGCCATCCACGGATTTGTTTTCGATTTGGGCCGCGAGGATTGCCGCAACAGCGCCGCAATGGCGACATTGAACACTTGTGCCACACCCGCCGGGACCGCGGTTGGCATTGACACAACCGACAGCCTCGCCTGGCCGTAGCCCCAGTGCCGAATCAGCGATTTTTGCACCGAGCATGGTGAGTAATGTTGGGTTGGCTGCGACGATCTGTCGATGCTCGTCAAGCACCATGGCAAAACCGCTCACCGCGTCCATCACGACCTTCAACACCGGATCCGCCAACGCGCGCTCTGCCAATGCCTGGAGTTGCTCGGCGCTGGCGCGCCCGGCAGACGCAAAATGCGTTGATGGTTCAGGTTTCCGATCGGGCAGCTCTCGGTCTTGCATTGCCAGGTCCCCCCCTCGGCGAGCCACCGAGGCATTCAGCACACCCCGAAGGTAGCATTTTCGTAGGCTCGACGACTAGTCGCTAGGCCGTACGCAGTTTCATGCCGGACGAGTTTGACGAGTTTTTTGGATATTCGGCCAAAATTACCCGAGTTCAGGTGACCTAACACGAAGCTGCCGACACCAGCATACAATACACAGCGGCAACGACGCCTGTGCGTACCTGCTGCTCATTAGCGCGGTGCGTGCGTGCCATTTCGGTCAAGCAAAGTCAGCAGCGCGGGCAGCACCACCACGACCGCTAACAGGCAAGTGACCTCGCCGAATACTGCGGCCATACCAAAGCTACGTACGGCCGGGTTGACTGACTGCATCAGCGCCAGATAGCCAAGGGTCGTTGTCAGGCTGCAGAGGACCACCGCTCCTCCTGTCTCACGCACGATCATCGGGATCTGACCTGCACCTTGAAGTCGCCAGCGATGTACGAGGTTGATGGCGTAGTCGACACCAATCCCGATGGTGATTGGAACGGTAATGAAGTTGAGGAAGTTGACCTTGACCTTGAACAGGAACAAGAGGGCTCCCATCCAACATAGCCCAGTCGCCAATGCGCCCAAGACGAGTAAGCTTGCCCGAAAGCCTCGCTCGCCACGATTGAAGGCAATGACGACGACCAGAATGGTCATGAGTGCCGCATACAACGCGGCTCTGGGGCCCTCGTGGACCACGGCAGTCAGCATGTCGGCGAAAATGACCGAGCGCCCACTGCCGTAGACAACCTCGCCGGATGGCAAAGTCGTCTTGCGGAATGAATCCGCCCAATACAACAGGTACTTCATGTCGCGGACGCTCTTGCCGTCAGTTGGCACGACGTACACAACGCGTCCGCGCGTGCCGTCGCGCTCGGTGAAGACACGCACGATTTTCTCGGGCAGATCGTCGATACCAAACGGGCGAAGGTCGGTTGGGGGCAGGTAGGATTGGAGCTGCGCCCAGTCGGGCTCAGTGATTTTTCCATGGGCATGGACTTTCTCGATGCGCTCACGGATCTGCTGCAAAAGCAGACACTTTTCCTCCTGCTCTGTTGGAATCAGGTCAAAGATCGATACGACCTTCTGAAACGGCGGCTTGGCCCCACCCGCAAGACGACGCTTCTCGAGTTCGACCAGTAAGGGTTTTACCTGATCGACTCGCTCGGTCATAATCGCCATGCCGTCTTGCCCGGTGCGACCCGCAATATCCGTCATGCCGCGACCGAGGCGCGTAGCGACACTTTCGATGGCCTTGTTGTCGTTCTCAAGGCGCCCCAAATCGTACTCGAAAGGATCGTCGACGATGTACTTGACTGTCGCTGCCAATCCTACAGTAGTAACGATGGCACCGCAGGCCAGCAGCCACGGAGCGGGCACACGTCGCGCAATCCAAGCGAACGGCGCACCGAATGGGATCCCTCGATCCATTATGGCCTGGAGGCGCCCCCAGAGCGAACGTTCGCTGTGGCTACCGAAACTCGGTATTAATCGCTCGAAGACGATGAGCAAAGGCGGCATCAACAGGTAATTGGCAAACCAACAGAGCAGCATCCCGTAGCCGCCAATGACGCCAAAATCGCGAAAACCACGGAAATTCGTCGTGGCCAACGAGAGGTAGCCGGCGCCAGCGGCGGCGGCGACCGTGAGCGTAGGCGCGAGCGTATCACGGTAGCCAAGCTCGAGGGCTTCCTGCAAACCGCGATTGGCGCGGCGAGCTTCGCCGTAGCGTGCGCGCAGCAGAATGCCGAAGTTGATGCCGTTGCCGAAGATGATCGAGACCAAGAAGCCGCTGGCCGTGTTCAAGTGGCCAATCGCGAGGCGGGTGACGCCGAAAGTCCAGAGCACGCCGACGCCAATCGCGAGCGCCATCGCCAAGACAGCGCGCAGCCGAAGAAAGAATAGGAAGTCTACCAATAGGATCATCGAGACGCCGAGCACACCGACCGTGGTCAAATCGTTCTTCACCACACCATATTGCTCGGCACTCGTCACCACGTCGCCCGTCAACCCAGTGCGGAGTGACGGATGGTAAGACGCGGGGTTGAGCTCGGCGATCGTAGACTTGACCATCGACTGCAGTTGCCTGCTTCGAGCAAGGTCACCAGATGCCACCGGCGTGCGCGTCAAAATGATCAGCCGCGTGCCCTCGGTATTCATGTAGTAACCGTCGCGATAGGGCGGCACTTTAGGCTGACTCGCAACGTCCTTACCGAAGTCCCGCTCGAGCGACTGACGGGTGATAGGTTCGAGCGGTTCGTCGTCGATCGAGCCGAAGATCTCGCGTTGGTACCGTTCCTCGATACTCGCGCGGATCTCTCGCACCTTGGCGATTGGCAGGTAGAGCGCCTGGCGCTGCTTGATGAACTCGCGCTCTGCATGCACCCCGTTTTCGGCCGTGCCGATCCAATTGGGCCCCAGGGCGCGCAGCTTTGGCAACAGATCGTCGCTGAAGTGTTGCATCGCCATGGCGTCCTCGCCGTCGATGACGATAGCCAGGGTCGAGATCCCAGCGGTGCGCTCGGCCACGCGCTTGAGTTCGATGACGCTGGGTTTGTTCTCTGGTAGGAGGGCGTCGAATCCGGTGTGCAATTCCAGGTGTCGCGCCAGGGTGAATGCGGGCACACTGAGGATCAGGGCGACAGCGAGGAAATGCCAGGGGTGACGCACCTGCAGGGCAACAATCCGCGACAACATGCGGCGGAACCAGGAATTTTTAGATTCGGGGGCGGATTGGGTCAAGACATTCTCCAGCGCTGATAGCGAGTCTGTCGGTCAGGGCCAAGCTTGTCGGCCAGAGGCTCGCTGTCAACAGCCATCTGCCACCGGACCTTTCTAACGGCCTTCATTCGAAAAATCGGCACAAAACGCGTTGAGTCTCAGAGCGCGACCGTTCAATTGGGCATAGCTGTTCGGCCCGGCGCCGATCTCCGCGAACGACCAGGCGGGCATTCCCTCTGGGCCCAATGTCCGTGCGCACGACCCAACCGTGACCATGACCCGATCCAATTGACATGTGTGTTATCGAACACAGGTGCGGAATCTTCGACGAGCGCCGCGTCTGACGAGGTTCCGAACTTGAAGGGGGTCGACGTTGCCGCTAGCCTTCACGTTTGCATGGTGAATCGCTCGATAGTCCTCGGTACCATTCTATTGGGCGTGGGCGTTGCGGTGTGCGCCCTGCAGCGGGACCCCGCTTCGAGCAAGCCTCGCAGCGCTGTTTCAGCGGCAGTCAATCAGGTCGCCGAAGAAGACGAACCAGCGCTTCCCGAGCCGCAAACTTCGGAGTCGCCTCAGCCGACCGAGCCGATTCAGCCAGACCAGTCACAGACCGAGTCCGCGCTCATGGCAAAGTTACGCGACATCGGCGAATCGGATCCTGAGCTTTCAATCAAGTTGGCCAAAGTGGGCGATGAGCGGTTCCCGAATAGTCCCGATGCCGCTGAACGCAGTTGGCGCGTTACCAAGTCGCTGGTCAACCTCAAGCGCTTTCATGCGGCGCGCGACTATGCAAAAGTGATGGTCGAGAAGTATCGGGGTACGTCGTGGGCCAGCGACGTCGAGCGGCATCTCCTGGTCAATCCCCTGGATTATCCCTCGCGTGAAGAGCTACAACGGCGGGCTGCGCGTCGCAGCCCTTGAGCGCGTCACTGTGCCGAGGGCAACATTTGGACCAGGTTGCTGGCGTTCGGACTTGGCAGTAACCGCATTCTCTATTGCGACAGTACAGCCCCTTGGGGTTCGAATGCGGCTTTTTGCTTCGCGATGCCGGTCAGATGCAACCGGCAAATTGGCACACGCCCTCGTAACACATCGGGAGATCGCCTGCGCAGTCCTTGTTCGTTTGGCAGGGCATTGAGCAAGCCGTAGTGGTCTTGATGCATCCGCCCCCGCCGCCACATTCGAGGCAAATCGTATGGACGGTGCGACCTGCTGAGCAGCCATTCGGTAGCGGGTTGCCCACGCAGCGCTGCAAACATTCTTCTATGCTAGAGAATTGATTGTCGTTGGTCTTGCAGCTACCGACGTCACGCAACGTACAAGTGCCGGCGACGAATACCCAACGCTTGACCAGCGTTCCGCAATCCTGTGCCGGCGCCGGCAGCAGGCAGCGCGGCTCTGGCGCTGCTGGCGTCACGCAATGTCCACTCGTCGTGTCGCAGGTTAGGTCGCAATCCCGATCGGTCGTGCAACTACAACTGTCGAGCGCAACGCAGACGCCAGGGCAACTGGAGAGTTTGTACTCGAAATAGCCGGTTGGACAGCGAGCTTGCTCCGATTTGCAGCGATGCGCAAAATCGCAGGTGAGCGCTTCTGGCACGCATCGCCCCCCGACGCAGCCAAACCCGCTCGGGCAGGTGGCGTCGGTCTCGCAACTCGGGAGTGCGGTGCTAACGCAACTTTGGTGCAACAAATGCCCAGGTTGCAGCAGGCACTCGAAGTCCGTCGGGCAAGCCCGCATCCCAGTACTGTCGCAGGAAAGTGCTTTGAGCAAATTGGTGCAATACCCTGGACACGCGTTCGACGAACTGGGTGCACAGCTGTCGGTGAGGATGTCAGAGCAGAACTCATCGCTCGTACAACCGATCGCCGCGCCACTACTATTACTACTGTTGCAGGCACGCAGCGCTGGCATCGAACCGCCGATCCCCCCGCTGCCGCCTTCAGTTCCAACTGAGCCACCAAGACTCGGGAGCGACGAAGTTCCGGCTGCCGTGGCAGCGCTACCAGCCGCAGAACCCTGCACGTTCGTCGTGGTGCCCCCGGTTCCTTCGTTTGGCGCAACGCCCCCACCCGCGGTTGACCCAATCGTCGCGGTTCCGCCAGCTAAGGTTTCCATGACACCACCTGTGCCAAGCAATGCACTGGTTACTGTCGTGGTTCCACCGACAGAACCTCGCGATCCGCCCGATCCAATGGAGGTCTTGCCCCCAGTGAGTTCACCTCCGCTGGCCGAGTTCAAGCCGCGATTGCCGGCTGCTGCGCCCAGAGCGCCGAGCTGACCTCCGCTTGTCCCGTCAACAGCGCTCGGTGCAGAACTCGGCGATTTGCCCCCGCAACCAAAGGCCAAAGCCATGGCAAGGCCAATCCCTAGCGACTTCGTAGACATGTCTGCTTCGGCGGAGTCTAGCAGATTGGGCCTGCGCGACGCGCGGTGTCGCGCAACTACCCAAATTCGCGGACACTTCTCCTGTACCTGGGTACGCCGGAAGCTCTGGCGCGCGTCTTTCCAGTCCCCGAGGGCGCATTGTTCGATCGACTGGGAGCCCGACCGTCGTCCGTCCACTTCCGCGGCGGCGGCCACGAGTTTGCGAAGTTATTGCCAACCAGAAGCGGGTAAGTCTAGGCACAGGCGGCCAAGCGCTGCGAGGTGAGTCTTCGTTGATAGTCGCGCCGGAGCCGTCTGCGTGTTTGGTTAGTCCGGCGTGGTTGCTGATGGGAGCGGTTCACTGTCGCAAAGGGCGCCCAAGAGGCGCAACTTCGTGATCCGGCCGAACCGTGTACTGTTGGCTCTTCCTTGGAATTGCGAAACATCAAGGAGACCAGCCAGAATGAGTCAGCGTACCAGGATTCCGTGTCTGCACTCTGGCTATGGGCGAACCTATTTGGATTGGGTATTGCCGAAGCGCAGAGACCCTCGCGAGCTTCTTGTAGATCCTCAAGCTCGAACGGAAGTCCGCAATCGAACTGTTCGCCATGGACAGGCATGCCCCATTCCGCAAACCCATCACAACTTCGAGCTACCGATACAAGGTGACCATTAAACGCGACCGGGCAGAGGGCCGTCATATGGCTGCCCATTTCGAACGATTTCAAAGCTGCTCCGGAAGCTGGACGAAGATTGGAGCTTGAGGTAATTGACAGGTTGCCTGAACAATTCTGCTCGGATGTCCTTCCGCAATTCTGCCGACAATTACTTGGGTGACGTCGACGAGAAGAAGGGCCCAAGTGAAGCGCACGTCCCCAATCTACAAAACGTCGAAGCAAATTACATCACCGAGTGTGACGAGGCGGGCGCCAAAGCGAAAGCCATGCCTCCGGCTTTGCCGGAGCGCGACGGTGCTGTTCAAGAAGTTCAACGTGCTGAACCATGCCATGAACGAGGCGTTGACCAAGCAAAAAGGCCCTCTCGATGAACGTGATCTCGAACGCATGAAGAAGAAGTGCCCCAAGCTCAACTACTTGACGAAGCGTGCGGTCATGGACGCCGATGTTTTCGATAAGCTGATCAATGTCAAGTCGGTCAAAGAGTTCTACGCGCTACCGCCCGCAGCGCTTCAGCCCAAGATGGACGTCTTGGCCCAGGATCGCGCTGAGGTTGAACAGCTAGTTGAGGCCAAGGGCAAGCCTCTTGAAGGCACCTCCGGTGTCGAAAGCGATACTAGTAAATTTGCTGACTTCCTCAAGGAAGCCAAGATGGTCACGCGTCGCATTCGACACCAGGCGAAGTTCACCGATTCAAAACTGGACCGTCTCGGCAGGTTTGCTGGTTGGATGACGGACGGTTCTTCAAATAAATCGAATCACAACCACGAAAGCCGGATCCGGCGCTACACGCAGCATGCGTCTTTTGGCACGATGGATTTGCACGCGTGCGAGCTTCGCCTTTGGTGTACCGTCTTGCAGAACGATTGGACCAGTCATGTCGAATAACCGTTTCAATTCTCGCCTGCTTGTGCCACTTTTTTTGCTTGCCCTTGCATGCGAACAAACGTCCTCTAGCGGTATAACCACCGACGGGATCGGCGGGGCAACTGGCGCCACGTCCACTAACTCGGGTGGCGCCGTTGGCTCCCAACAGCAGCCGGCCTCGGGCGGAGTTGACGCGGCTGACGCCGCAGGTGGAAGAGGTGGGCTTGCCGGCAGTTTCGGAATAGGCGGCATGAACGCATCGGGTGGAACATCCGCAATGCAGGCAGGCGGCAGCGCTGGCTCCACCGTCACGCTGATGGCGGGAGGAAGTTCTGGCTCTGGTTTTGGGGGCAGCGGAGGAGCTGGAACTGGCGGCGTTGGAACTGGCGGCGTTGGTGCTGGCGGCGTTGGAACTGGCGGCGTTGGAACTGGCGGCGTTGGAACTGGCGGCGTTGGAACTGGCGGCGTTGGAACTGGCGGCGTTGGAACTGGCGGCG
>Ga0302323_100000150_pt1 | contig 51389 bp, 41 predicted proteins | sample Fen_T0_3_FD_201950 | JGI IMG/M metagenome (GOLD analysis project Ga0302323, IMG submission 201950) | Peat permafrost microbial communities from Stordalen Mire near Abisko, Sweden - Fen_T0_3 | ecosystem: Environmental > Terrestrial > Soil > Wetlands > Permafrost | place: Sweden: Abisko...
TCGAAGGCGGTGAAACGATGATCGCCGCGCTGGATGCCGTCATCGAACACTGTCCGGAGTTCGGCGTGGAAGAAATCGTCCTGGGCATGGCCCATCGCGGACGCCTCAGCGTGTTGACGAACATCCTACGCAAGCCCTTCGACGTGCTCTTTGAGCAATTCTCTGAGAATTACATCCCCAATGCCGTGGGCGGCGATGGTGACGTGAAATATCATCTCGGTTACGAAGCCGTGCTCGACACCGCAGCCGGCAAGAAAATTGAGGTCCGCCTCGCCGCCAATCCGTCACATCTGGAAATCGTCAATCCCGTGGTCGAAGGCAAGGCCCGCGCCCGACAACGTATCCGCGGCGACACCACCGAACGCCGCAAGGTATTGCCTTTCCTCATACACGGCGATGCCGCATTTGCCGGTCAGGGCGTGGTTGCCGAAACGCTCAATTTCTCCCAGCTACCCGGCTACAAAACTGGCGGGACTGTACATTTCGTCATCAACAACCAAATCGGCTTCACCACGCTTCCTGGGGACGCCCGCTCGACCCGATACTGCACCGACGTGGCCAAGCTCATCGAAGCTCCGGTTTTCCACGTCAACGGCGACGACGCCGAAGCGGTCTGTCACGTGACGCTGCTTGCGCTCGAGTTTCGCCTCAAGTTCCAACGCGACGTCGTGATCGACATGTATTGCTACCGCAAGCACGGCCACAATGAAGCCGACGAACCGGCGTTTACCCAACCCACGCTTTACAGGAAAATCGCCTCCCACCCGCAAATTTCCTCGTTGTACACGGACAAACTCGTGGCCGAAGGTTCGCTTACGCAGGCCGATTCCGATGCCATCAAAGCCGAGTACACTGCCGCGATGGAGGCCTCTTTCACGAAAGCCAAGGCGAGCGAAGCCGAGAAAGCCCGCCGCGACCCGACGGAACAGTTCCGAGGCTCCACCGCAATTTTCCAGCCCGTCTACCAACACACGCCGGTGGTGACCGGTGTCGCACCCGCATTGCTCGAAAAATGTGTGAACGGACTCACCAAGGTTCCCGCCAATTTTAAGCTCAATCCCAAGATCAAGCGCCTGCTCGAAACTCGCGTGCATGCATTTAAAGAGGGCGGGCCGGTCGACTGGGGTTTTGGCGAAGCGCTCGCCTTCGGCACACTCTTACTTGAAAGCATTCCCGTGCGCCTGAGTGGACAAGACTGCGAACGCGGAACCTTCAGCCATCGCCACGCCGTGCTCTACGATTTCGAGACGCGCGAGAAATATGTGCCGCTGCAGCATCTCGACGAAAAGCAGGAGCGCTTCTGCGTGTACAACTCGCTGCTCTCCGAGGCCGCCGTACTGGGCTTCGACTACGGCTACTCCCTCGATTATCCCCGGATGCTCTGCCTCTGGGAGGCGCAATTCGGCGACTTCGTCAACGGTGCCCAAGTCGTGATTGATCAGTTCATTGTCAGCTCCGAATCAAAATGGCAGCGCAACAGCGGCATCGTTTTACTGCTTCCACATGGTTATGAAGGCCAGGGCCCAGAACACTCCTCCGCCCGCCCCGAAAGGTTTCTTCAAGCCTGTGCCGAGAACAACATCCAGGTCGCCAATCTCACCACGCCCGCTCAACTCTTCCACGCGCTGCGCCGCCAGATGCACCGCGACTTCAGGAAGCCGCTCATCATCATGTCTCCCAAGTCGCTGTTGCGCCATCCGTCCGCGGTCTCGCGCATCGACGATTTCACCGCGGGATCATTCCAAGAGATTCTCGACGACCCAGCCGCACCCGCCAAACCCGGCCGCATCGTTCTTTGTACCGGCAAGGTTTACTACGACCTCCTCGAGTATCGCGAAAAGAACAAGAGCAACATCACCGACGCAGCGATTGTCCGCATCGAGCAGCTTTATCCACTGCACCGCAACCGTCTCGCCGAACTCTTCGACAAATATGGTCACGGCACGCGCCTGATCTGGTGCCAGGAGGAGCCGCAAAACATGGGTGCGTGGTCGTGGATCGCCCCACAGCTCGAGGAAATCTTTGGGCACAAAGCCATCTATGCCGGTCGCGATGCCGCCGCCTCGCCCGCAGTCGGCGCCCTCGCGATTCACAAAATGGAGCGTGCAGCGCTGCTTCAAGACGCCTTTAATCTGTAAAACCAGTAGCGAGAAGTGAGGAGCGGGAAACGACCCTACCAACCGCCCCCATAAACAACTCGCTACCTCTTCGCTCTTCCCACTACTCGCTACTCACTACCCACTACTTTTCCACCATGTCTCTGCTCGACGTCAAAATCCCGCCCATGGGCGAATCGATCACCTCCGGCGTGCTGGCCAAATGGCACGTCAAAGACGGCGATATCGTCAAAAAAGAACAGCCGCTGTTCGAATTGGAGACCGACAAAATCACCTCCGAGGCCACCGCCGAATCTGCCGGAAAGATTTCCCTCAAAGTCGCCGCCGGAGCAGAGGTCAAGATCGGCCAGTCGGTCGCCACCATTGATCCGGAAGTCAGCAACCAACTGCCAGAGGCCGGCTCCGCGCCAGCAGCTTTGACTGCTGACCTCCGACCTCCGACTTCCTCCGAGCCTTCACCCGCTGTCCGCCGCCTCGCATCCGAAACCGGCATAGATCCCGCCAAAGTCGCCGGTTCGGGAAAAGCCGGCCGCGTCACCAAAGGAGACATGCTTGCCGCCGCCGAGACAAAACCTTCAGCCCCCACACCTCCTCCGATGGTGCCACCGCCGCTGGTTGCACAGGCAGCACCCGCCCCGGCGGGCTCGCGTCAAACTCGCCGCAAACTCACTCCCTTGCGCCAGCGCATTGCCCAGCGCCTCGTTGCCGCCCAGCACGAAGCCGCCATGCTTACGACGTTCAACGAAGTCGACATGTCCGCCGTCATGGCCCTCCGCGCAAAATACCAGGACGACTTCGTAAAGAAAAACGGACTCAAGCTGGGCTTCATGTCTTTTTTCGCCAAGGCCGTCGTCCACGCCCTGAAGGAAGTCCCCGCGATCAACGCCCAAATCGAAGGCGATACCATCATCCAGAACCATTTTTATGATGTCGGCGTGGCGGTTTCGACCGAGAAAGGCCTCATGGTACCGGTCATCCGCAACTGCGAAACGCTCGGCATGGCGGATATCGAGAAGAGCATCGCTGACGCCGCCAAGCGCGCCCGCGAAGGCAAGATCACACTCGCCGATCTCGAAGGCGGAGTCTTCACCATCACCAATGGAGGTATCTTTGGCTCGATGCTTTCGACACCGATCATTAACTCACCCCAGAGCGCAATCCTCGGCCTGCACGCCATCAACGATCGACCGATTGCGGTGAACGGTCAGGTCGTCATCCGGCCGATGATGTACCTGGCACTTAGTTATGACCATCGCCTCATCGACGGCAAAGAAGCAGTCACCTTCCTCGTAAAAGTGAAACAGGCCATCGAGGATCCCGCCCGATTGCTCTTGAGCGTTTAATCAGATCTTTCTCTTTATTCTTTATCTTTCTCTTCCTCCTAAATCAGGACGGATCGGAGAAAGAGAGCGATAAAGAGGAATGAATAAAGATCCCATTCCATGTCTGACCAATCTTTCGATCTCATCGTCATCGGTGCCGGCCCCGGAGGTTACGTGTGCGCGTTCCGCGCCGCGCAACTCGGCCTCAAAGTCGCCCTCATCGACAAGCGCGCCGCGCTCGGCGGCACCTGTCTCAACGTCGGCTGCATCCCCAGCAAAGCGCTGCTTCACTCGACCGAACAGTTTGTTTTCGCCAAAGAGCATGCCGCCGCGCATGGGATCAAACTCGGTGCGGTCAGCGTCGACCTTCCAACCTTGTTGAAGAAAAAAGATTCCGTCGTGACCAAACTCACGGGCGGTGTCGCCGCACTCGCCAAAGCTCGCAAAATCACCGTTCTCACCGGAGCCGCGTCTTTCGTTTCCGCCAACACCGTCGAGGTGAAGGGCGAGAAGGAAGCCACCCAGCTGAGCGCAAAGTACATGGTGATCGCGACCGGGTCCGCCCCGGTTGAACTCCCGTCCCTGAAGTTCGACGGCAAAAACGTCGTGTCCAGCGACGACGCAATCGCCTTCGCCGCCGTGCCTAAAAAACTCGTTGTTGTGGGTGGCGGTGCCATAGGCCTTGAACTTGGTTCGGTCTGGGCGCGCCTCGGCGCCGAAGTGACTGTCGTGGAATTTCTACCCAAGATCATCGCCGCGTACGACGACGATGTTGTGCGCGCTTTCGCCCGCCTGCTCACGAAACAGGGCATCAAAATCGAAACCGGCGCCAAGGTCACCGGATTGAAAAAGAACGGTGCCGAAACAATTCTCACCGCCGAACGCGACGGGAAACCTCTCGAATTTCCGGCGGACAAAATCCTGGTCGCCGTCGGCCGCCGTCCATTCACCGACGGACTCGGACTCGAAAAAGCGGGCATTACCCTTGATGAGAAGAGGCGGATCAAGGTCGACGATCACCTGCGCACCAGCGCGCCCGGCGTCTGGGCGATTGGTGATATCATCGCGGGACCCATGCTCGCGCACAAGGCCGAGGAGGATGGCGTCGCCGTTGCCGAATGGATCACGGGGAAGGCCGGTCACATTAATTGGGATCTCGTCCCCGCCATCGTTTACACGAATCCTGAGGTCGCCAGCGTGGGCCTCGGCGAAGATGGCGCCAAGGCCAGAGGCATCGCGGTCAATGTCGGCAAATTTAACTTCGCAGCCAATGGACGGGCCATCGCGGCCGACACCACCGATGGTTTTGTGAAAATAATCGCAGATGCCAAGACCGATAAGATTCTCGGCGCGCAGATTCTAGGGCACGGCGCCGGCGAACTCATCAGCGAGGTCGTTACACATATGGAGTACGGCGGCAGTGCCGAGGACCTCGGCCGAACCATTCACGCCCACCCAACAATGAGCGAAGCCGTCAAGGAAGCTGGCCTCGCTGTGAGCAAAAGTGCCCTGCACGCCTTGTGAGCCCAGGGCACTGTCTAGAAATGACTTAGGCTTCTATTTCTCTGTCGCGACGCTCGGGCGAAAATCGAAGCGCTGACAAGCACGGGTCGTAACAGGCCGGCCACGACGGGTGGGAGGCGTGAACCGCCATTGCTCGATTGCTTGCAGGCAATCCGACGTCACTTCCACATTTCCCTCAACATCCGCCGCCGCCATCCGCGGGCGCCCGGTTTCATCAATATAGAAGTCGACGAGCACCTCCTTGGTCGTCCCATTTGTATCCGTATTATGAATATGGCTTGGGGAAACCACAACCGTCGGCTTGGGAATCGAATCCAGTTCACGGGACGGACAGACCGTCATGATTTGGGGATCGCCAATTATATTCCGGGTAAAGGTCTGCGGCAGATCGATACCGGTCATGCAAACCACCTGACCGCTTGATTCGAAGTTGAATACCAACTCGGCGCGTACTCCGATTGCTACACCATGGAGAATGGCAGGTTTATACTGCCATTTCTTCACCGCCTCCACTGCCGCGTCGACGTAGTGCTGATAGGAATACTCAAGCACCAGCCAATCCGCCACTTTGCCGTTTTCGTCGATATTAACAACCAAGCGAACTGAACCAAAAGGTGGCAGCACTTCACCCACCCTGGGCACCACGTTGGGTTCAAAAGTCTGAAGGATCGTCAATTTCTGATCCAGAGAATCGGCCGTCAGAGCCGAAAGAGGCACGTTCGAGACTGCCGCGAATCCTGCCACTAACACGAAAAGCTGGTAGAGCGTTTTCATAGGAAGATTGGGTTTAAATTCAGTTGAGGTACATGAATCATAACCCCGAAACGGACCTTCCCCCTTCCAAAGATTTTGCCAGCCACGAAATGCTTCTCGCAGGCTCGAAGCGTTCTTTCACCGGAACGCATTCTTCTCAGAGCACGCGGGCAGAAAACGCATGGCCGCATTAAGCCACGGGTGTTTCTTTCCGGTGAAGCTGCTCCTCCATCGGGGCCTAGGTATATTTCTCCTCTTGCCGGCCGCGAATCGTCGAGCGTATTGCAATGCGCACGCAGGCTCCCACTAACGGATTTTTACGCTTTCACTCGAACCAGCCAATACCACCCAGAGATCACCTGAAACGCTCAACCCGCTGCATCGCGCTCGAGAAGCGCCTTGGCCTGTTCGAAAACCTGTTTGCGGCGTTTTTCAAATTGAGCCGTGGCATCCACGAATTTCTTTTTCTCATCTTGAAATCCGGTGACCTCGGCCTCCCACAGGCTCCGCTCCTGGGCAAACTTCGCAGCCTCCTTCTTGAGGCGTGATTCCTCAACCTGGAGTCGGCTTTCGATTTCAGCAATCTCAGCCTCGCGCTTGGCAAAGGTTTTATTGGCGGCTTCCACCTTGGCGAGATCTGCTTTCAGTTTGGCTTGCGACGATTCGACTTCGGCACCGATGCGCTCGATCTCGTCCTGCTCGGCTTTGACTTTGGATTCCATCGCCTTGACCTTCGCTTCAGTGGCGGCAATCCGTTCGAGATCGGCTTTCAGTTTCTTTTCTGTCTGAGCAACTGACGCGCGGGCCATCTCGGTTTCCTCCTCAGCGGCGGCACGTTCCTTGGCAAATTGCGCTTTGTCTTTTGCAATCGCATCGCGGCCACTGCGGAGCTCCTGCTCAACGCGGGCCTTAAGTTCATCGGCAGCTTTTTTGGCGGCAGCTTGTTCACTCGTGAGTTTCGTTTTCTCCGCTGCGAGCGCCGCCATGTTCTCTTCGAGGTCAGCCCGCTCCATGAGGAGCTTCTGTTCGTTCTTCTTTAACGCCGCACGTTCCGAAACAACTGCCATCTCCAGCTCAGCCAGTTTGGCCTGTTCCTTTTCAGCTTCCTGTTTGGCTTTGGCGACAAGCGCCGCAGCCTCGTTCTTCGCCTTTTCCATCGCTGCCTGAACCTGCGCTTCCTGCTGTTTGATCTTGGACTCGCGGGCATGAAAATCGGCTTCACGTGTGGCGAGTACATCCGTCAGCTTTTGAATTTCAATGCGCTCGTTGGCGTAATGCTGCTCCGCCTTCTTGAGCGTTTCGCGTTCCGTGGCGAGCGACGCTTCCATCTCGGCGAGAGCCTGTTGTTCTTTATCCGCTTCAGCTCTTGCCTTGGCCAGAATCGAAGAGGCTTCGGCGCCAGCTTTCTCCAAGGTGGATTTAGCTCTGGCTTCCTGTTCGCGCAGCGCAGCTTCGCGGCTGGCGAACTCGGTCGTCTGCTTTTTCAGCGCGGCCTGCTCAGTCGCGAGGCGTTGCTCAGTCTGCTTAAGCGCCGTCCGATCCGTGAGCAGGGTTTCTTCGAGTTCGGCGAGCTTGAGCTGTTCCTTTTCGGAATCAGCTTTGGCCTTTTTCATCAAGGCATCGGCCTCGGCCTGCGCCTTTTCGAGGGACGTCTTTGCTTTTGACTCTTGCTGTTTGATGAGCACCTCGCGCTCGGAGAGTGAGAGCTCCAGTGATTCAAGCTCAGCCCGCTGGGTGGCGATCTGCTGTTCGGACTTCTTTAACGTCGCCTTGGCGGAGGTCAGTGCAGCTTCGCCATCAGTGATTCGACGCTGTTCCTGGTCTGCCTCGGCGTGGGCCTTCTTCAGAATTGAATCAGCCTCGGCCTTGGCGGCTTCGTATTCGATTTTCGCCTTCGCATCGCGTTCGCGTATCGCTTTTTCGCGCTCGGCCAATGCTGCTTCTCGCTCAACGTATGTGGCGGAATTCTTCCTGTAAGTCGCCTGCTCCACAAGGAGCTTCTGCTCGCCTTGCTTCAACGCGGCACGCTCGGCAGCAAGGGTGGCTTCCGCATCATCAAAACGGGAGCGTTCCTTCTCTGCTTCGGTTCGGGCTTTGGCGATCAGCGATGCCGCTTCAGCCTGAGCCTTGGAAAGCTGCGCCTTAATCTGATGTTCCTGCTCGCGCAGCGCGGCTTCGCGTTCGGCGATCGCAGCAGATTGTTGCTCGGCCTCGGCGCTCTCGACCGCGATTCTTTGCTCGACTTTCCGGAGTTTGGCGCGCTCAGCAGCGACTGTACTTTCCGCCTCAGCCATCTCGGCTCGTTCACGGGCAACTTCCTCACGCACGCTCGCGACCAGCGCTTCGGCATCAGCCTTGGCTTTTTCAACCGCAGAGCGGGCCTGCGCTTCTTTTTCGCGTAAGGTCGCCTCCTGTTTGGCGACGGCATTGATCTGCGTCTGCAAATCAGCGCGCTCGGCGCCGAGACGCTGTTCATTCTTCTTAAAAGTTGCCTGATCGCTGGCGAGCGACGCCTCCATATCCGCTAAGCGTTGCTGCTCCTGCTCAATCTCCTTTTGGCGCACTTCGCCCAGCTTGCGTTTCTGATCCAACTCTTTGAGTGCGCTGGCGAGATTGCCCTGCTCTTGGGTAAGTTTCTTTTGCTCAGCGGCGAGCGCGTCGCGCTCCTGCTTGAGGACCAAGGCTGCAGCATCTTGCTGTTTTTGCAGGGCACGCAGTTCCTCCAGTTTTTTCTCACCCGCCTGAATTTCAGTCCGGGCCTGGGCGAGCGAAGCGCTCTCCGCAGCAAGTCGCTCTTTTTCTGTTTCCAAACGCTGGCGTTCGGCTGAATCGGAGGCGGTCGCATCCGCCTTCTTTTTGGCCGAGCTCTGCTTAATCATCGCCTGCTCAGTATCAAGTTTTTCCTGATCCATCAGCAGCCGCTCTTGCGAAGCGATAAGCGCAGCTTCGCGCTGCTTCAATTTGGCTTCAGCGGACTCAAGATTCGCGAGACGCGCCACTCCCTCTGCCGCCTTCGCGCGCTCCGCCTCGAGCACGACGACACGTTGCTCCAGTTTCTTCGCTTCTTCCGTAAGGCGGGCCCGCTCGGCCGCGAGCGAAGCGCGCTCTTTGGCAAGCTCTTCACGGATTGCGTCACCCTCAATGAGGTTCGGTTTGGCGCGTTCTTTTCGGGGCGGCCCCGACTTCGTAGATGCATCGGGAGCAGCCGTAACATCAGCCGACCCACCTTGGAAAAATTCCTCCAACGAACTCCAATCGGCATTGCGCAAAGCTTCCCCTGCTCCATCCACCTTGCCGACAAAATCGACGATGCGCTTGGTCATCGCCTCGATATCGAGCGGGGGCTGAAACACGTCTTTAACGCCCAGACGTATGCCACGCACAACTGTGGGCAGATCCAAACCATCCGCCACAAGAATGACTTTCGCCCTCGGTTGAGCCTTGCGTAATGATTCAACAAAATCCAAACCACTTGCGTCAGAGCCCCGACAATCCGCCAGTATCACGTCCACCGACTCACGCGCCAAATAATCTCTCACCTGCGATGCTTCGCGTAATGAAAGCGCATGAAAAAATGCCCCGCCAAAAATCAGGGATTTGGCCTGGCGAAGTACGTCACTATGCTGAACTAGCAGTATTTTGGCGGTCACAATATTTTTCAGTGAAAGCATTCTGTCGCACGGGGGGAACTAGACAACGTCAATCTATCGTAAATCTGGTGAGTTTACCTTATAGGACTTTCAAGCCTATACTTAAAAAAATAACAACGGCACAACGACTTTCACCTTTACAGCAGCATCTTAGGGATTACGCCTCAGGCGAGCGTCTTCCTCAATTTTTTGATTTCCACGTATCCCCAACATAATGAGCGCTTCAGACTCTAACGGTTATTTTGTCGAACTAGGTGAGTATAATTTAATTATAGCTCGCACCAGCCTCGGGCCTCGCCCACGGACAATCGAAGCCGTACAAGAACTATGGCTCGGCGATGCCGCCGCCCTCGATGCATCTTTGGGTAAATTGCGACCGGCAGGCAGCACTTCCAAGGCTATTGCACTCCTCAGGCTCAAAAACCAGCAGACATTCCTGGCTGATGCGGCTCTGGCCAAGAGCACCACCAGTGCAGACGCGGTCGAGAATTTTCTCAGCAATCAGCTCGGCGCTGAAAACCTGCCGGCAAGTTGGGCATGGGTCAGCGCAAACAACGGCCAGCCACCGCAAGGCGGCGCACGTTGGGCGCTCGATGGCGCCTCTGCCGCCAATGCCGAGGAGTCGCTGAGCAAGCTGCGTGGTTGGTCTTTTGAGCTGGTTCGTTGCCAGTCGGCCTCGCTCACGCTCGCTGGTGCGCTCGCCACTGCCACCCAAGGCACCCAGTTGCTTTTATTGGAAATTTCGGAAACCAAAACATCCCTTATCGCCATATCAAACCAGGGCATCACCGCATTAGCTACCGTGCCGGTTGGTTTTGATGCGTTGGCCGGGGCGACCCAGACTGCGTTGGGTCTTAAATTCCGCGGGTCCGCCGCCCGCCTGATGTTCAACGAATCTTATGATTTTGGCGAGAGTGCCTCCATCATAGTGGAACCTCTGGCTAACGCGGTGAAAGAAGCTTTGCCCAGCCTTAGTGCATTGGCCCCAAGCCAGCTCGTTTGCAGCGGCACCCTTGCCCGCCAAACCTGGATCACCCAGGCACTGGCCAAGGCATTAAACCTCACTCCGTTTGCGCTGGATACTAACGCTTGGGCAGGCACCAAAGGACTGAGTTTCGGTCCGGAAATCAAGGCAAGCGACGTCTCTTCATCTTGGCTGGGCGTGCTTAGTGCTGCCGCCGCTTACGAGCCCGCCTCCCCGGGTGCAGCGATCGCATGGAACCCTTTGCTATCGGGAACACCCGTAGCCAGCGCCCCGATCATTCCTGCAATCATCGTGGACGCGCCAAAAGCCCCCACTCCTCAGCCGGTAGCAAAACCGGCTGTCATCCCTGCCATTATTCAGGAGCCCGCAAAACCGGCTGGGGCGACACCCGTTAAGCCAGCGATCATTCCCGCGATACTTCAAGAACCTGCTAAACCAGTGGTGCCCGCCAAACCGGCGACACCGGCTATCGCGCCAAAACCGGCAGTCATTGTCACGCCGCCTTCGAAACCAGTGGAACCGCCCAAGGCAGCCGTTATCCCCGCCAAGCCCGCGACCGTGGTGACGCCGCCTCAGGCCAAGCCGGCCGAAGTGAAGCCCTCAACTCCACCGGCAAAACCTGCGCAACCGGTTCCTGCGAAGCCCATCCCCGTTCCCCTTTCGGCCGCTAAACCGCCCGGCAAACCGGAACCCGCGAAACCGGCTCCTACCGCCAAGCCTGCTCCCGCGCCGGTCATGGCTGCCAAGGCGACCACTGCAGCGCCTTTCCCGCCAAAGAAGAACAAAATGCTGCCGCTTATAATCGCGGCCGCCGCGGTGATCATCGGCCTCGTGGCCTTCTTTGTCATCAGCGGAAACAACAAGGCGAAGGCCGAACAGGCAGAGAAGGATCGTATCCGGGTTGAAGCCGAAGCAAAAATCAAAGCTGAGGCCCGTGCCCGCGCCGAAGCTGAGAAGAAAGCCGAAGAAGAACGCCTAGCTCGCCAGAATGAGCTCCAGCAAGCCGAACTTCGCCTCAAGAATGCGGAAGAAGAAGCTAAGAAACAACAGGAAGCTGCTCGCAACAGCCTGCTCTTCGGACGCGGCAATCTTACTGTTTCCACCGAACCTGCTGGCGCCACGGTTACCGTTGGCGAACTCAGTCCCAAAACTTCCCCCGTAAGCATGAAGGATCTACGCCTAGGTACGTATACGGTTTCGATTGCGCTCGCGGGCTACGACACGGAACACCGCGATATCGAAATCAAAGAAAAGGAAACCACTGACCTTGGTACCATTGCATTAAAACGCCAGGTCGGAACGATCGAGTTGACCAGCGAGCCATCCAGCTTGTCCTTTGAGGTGAAGCCGGCTGGCGCGCTGTTCGTGAATCCAAGTGACGTCCACACCGGTCAGACACCTGCCACTTTAAACGGAATTCCCGCCGGTTCATATCAAGTATCGATCAGCCGGCCAAATTGGACTCCCTACACCTCCACAATTACGGTCGAGCGCAATGGTACGGCGAAAGTTAACGGCGACTTTCCGGGCGGCACGATCATCATCAACAGCTCACCCAGCGGAGCCATCGTGACGCGCGATAATAATCCAACTTCGATTGGGACAACTCCCCTGACGCTCAATGGGATTCCACCCGGCACCGTCAATTTCACGGTCAACCAGCGTGGCTACGATCCAGTTATCGTTACCGGCAAGCTGGAAGGAGGCAAAACGTTGACGCTAACCGCCACTCTGCTCGATTCCGATCGCGTTATGAAGCTCAGTGAGCTCGACGAACGTCCATCTCCCATCGCGCAGGCTGATCCTGATCTGAGCGCTTCACAGCGCACCGACGGCGGCACGGCGGCCATTTCATTTGTCGTAGGTCGAGATGGCGTACCCACCGAACTAAAGATCGATCAGGCTTCAAACCCTGTTTTCGGCAAAGCCTGCCTGCAGGCCGCCGCCAAATGGCGATTCAAGCCAGGCGTTGTTCGCGGCAAGACAGTCCGTTGTCGGGTCTCTATCCCCTTCAAGATCCAGCCCGAGTAACCGGACAACCACTTCTTTCCACTCTAGCGGCTGCGAATCTCACGCAGCCGCTTTTTTCTGAAAAGTCAGAGTCGCCTTGTATCCTGGGGAAACCGACAAATCTAAGTCTGGCTTTCAATCACCGATACTCGGCCATCCGTAAACACCACCTTCAAATACTCCCTCGAACGGCGGCCGGAATAACTCGTGTAATAGGGATAAAATACGGGGTTGCCCCAGCGGCGGTGATAAAACCCGCGGTAGAGCATAACCCCGTCGTCCGTCTCGTAAGTCGTGTAAGCCCACGCCTCGCTAGCCCCATTCGTATCGGTTCGGGTATATACTCGGTCGGGATCGCCGAGCGCTAGTTTCACCATTTCCGGAGTGAATCCGACCGCCACTTTGCCTTCGCGGATGAGCTGTTGATCGTTGGAACTAAGCCTGCCAAACACCTCAGGGTCCTTGTCGATTCGCGCCTGCGGTGAGGAGCAACCAGCGGCAAATGCCAGAGCCGCACATGAAATCAAAATAGGGAATAGCTTCATGACCGTATTTTATCGAACCACCTTTGGCTCGCAAGCCGAAGGCTCGCCGGCGAACCTAAGCACTTATCGTGAAAACGCTTCTTCTCTGGGATATTGACGGCACGCTGATCGATTCCGGTGGCGCGGGTGAACGCGCCCTACGCCTCGCGCTTGAACGCGAATTCAACATCGAAGACGACCTCGCGTGGCTCGAATACTTCGGACGCACTGATGTGTGGATCGCACGAGCGATTTTATTTAAACATTTCGGCGCCACAACCTCAGATGAGATCCAACGCTTCCTCAACGCCTATCTGGCCGCTCTGACCGGGGAAATGCAAAACCCTCACGCACGCGTCCTGCCCGGGGTACTCGCGATCATCGACAAAATCTCGCATCGCTCTGACATCGCCCAAGGTCTGCTCACCGGCAATCTCCGGCGCGGGGCTGAGATCAAGCTCAGACGTCTCGACCTCTGGCAGCCCTTCCCTTTTGGCGCATTTGCCGACGATGCCGAACATCGCAATGAACTTGGTCCGCACGCGCTGTCTCGCGCCGCCGCCCACCACGGAATCATTTTTAGCCCTGCCAATGTGTTCGTTATTGGCGATACCCCGCACGACATAGCCTGCGGCAAAGCCATCGGGGTAAATACGATTGCGGTCGCCACCGGCCGCTACTCCAGCGGCGAGCTTCGCTCCCACAATCCCACCATCGTCCTGGAAAACTTTGCTGATTCCGACGCGTTTTTCTCCGCGTCGGAATGATCGATGTTCCTGGACCGCCTAACGGTGGCCACGCGTTTCGATTGCCGTCACCCGCCCACCCTCAAAGATCACGCGCACTTTGTCGTCATAACGGTCGCCACCAGAGCTGAGGGCTACACCGCTGCCCACCATCGTGCCACCGCCACCGCCGACCGCGCCAATGCCGATGCTAAAGGACGGGGTGTTGTCCGCATAGGCCCAAATCTCCGACGTACCGCGGACGGTCGTTCGGGTGTAACTCCGATCTGGTTTCCCAAAAGACATCGTCACCTGCTCTTGAGTGAAACCCACTTCAATCTGGCTCGCGCGGATTTTTGCCTGTACCGGTGCCGGGGCAGCATCGAACGCAGCTTGATGACTCTTGATGCGAGAATCGGTGGTGGAACAACCGGCAGAAAAAACTAGGCATGCGACCAGCGCCGCGACGAAGCATGGAGTTTGGAATTTCATGGAGGTAATTTGACCAATTTTTTGTTTGCTGAGGGCTACCAATAACGAGCATACCGACAATCCCTCACAATACGAGTTCCTCGCATGAAGACTTACACCATCGCCATCGGATCCGACCACGCCGGTTTTAAATATAAAGAAAGCATCAAAAGCATGCTTCTATCCGAAGGCCACACAGTGCGCGACTTCGGCACCTATACCGACGCGTCCTGCGACTATCCTGATTTCATCAGGCCCACGGCCGAAGCGGTGGCGCGCGGCGAATTTGAAAGAGGCATCGTCCTCGGCGGTTCTGGCAATGGCGAAGCAATTGTCGCCAACCGGATCAAAGGTGTGCGCTGCGGTCTTTGCTGGAACGAACAAGTCGCCATCTGGAATCGTTCGCACAACGACGGTAACGTGCTCTCGCTCGGCGAACGCACGGTCAGCGAGTCCGAGGCTTTGAAAATCGTCAAAACCTGGCTCGCCACCGAATTCGAAGGCGGTCGACACCTCGCCCGCATCCGCAAGATCGACGGCCAATAACCCGTCGGCCAGAGACGACCCTAACCCGCGGTGCGCCACGCTTCATAACCACCACGCAGGCTCCACGCGTGCGTGAAGCCGTGGTGCATACGCAACTCTGCCAGCGCACGCAAACTGCGTACGCCGTGTGCGCAATAGACCACCGTCGGTCGGGCAGGATCAAGCGTTGCCAGCAGGGCGGCCACCGTATTTCCCGCAAAAAGACCCAGTGGCACATGGAGCGACGGCATTATCGCACCCGCCGCGCGCTCCCATGCTTCCCGCACGTCGATGAGCTGAATTTCGGCCAGACGTCGCTGGAGCTCCGACCCGTCGACTTCGTCGGAAGTTGTATCCATCGACTTGAGACAGGCTTCTCCGTAACCCTCGGGTGGTAACTCCCTGAGGTCGCGGCTGCGCGGATCGGCAGCGAGCGCCATGATTCGCGTGTTCATCGTGAGCGCGTCCCAAAGAAGCAAACGTCCGCTGAGCAATTCGCCGATGCCCGCGAGCAGCTTGAGCGCCTCGGTCGCCTGAATCGTGCCGATCAAGCCTGGCAAGACGCCGAGCACACCGGCTTCCGAGCAATTAGGCACCGTGCCTGGTTCTGGTGGTTCAGGAAACAGGCAGCGATAGGTTGGCCCACCTTGCCAGTTAAACACACTCGCCTGCCCTTCAAAACCGTGGATGGCGCCGTAAACAAACGGTTTCCCTGCGAGCACGCAGGCGTCGTTCACCAAATAACGCGTGGCGAAATTGTCCGAGCCGTCGATCACGACGTCGCAGGCCTGCACCAGTTCGAGCGCATTGGCCCGGATGAACCGCTCCGCCCTCGGCACGATTTCGATCAATGGATTGAGGGCGCGTAGCCGCCGCGCCGCGGCTTCGACCTTAAGCTGACCGGTGTCCGCTTCGGTGTAGAGCACCTGTCGTTGAAGATTCGATACGTCCACCCGGTCGGCATCGACAATCGTGATCCGCCCCACGCCCGCGGCAGCCAGGTACAGCAGGGCCGGACAACCCAACCCGCCCGCGCCAATTACCAATACACGGCTACGTTTCAGTTTTTCCTGCGCTTCCGGGCCGAACCCGGCGAGCGACAAGTGCCGCGCATAACGAGCAATTTCTTCGCTGGTAAAAGGCATTGTAAGAAAAATCTGCGCTAAGAGACCAAGCTAACTTCCGAATTCTGCGCGTCGTAAGCGGGATCCCAATCTTTCCAAACGGGTTCGTACCCCTGGCTGCGCAGATAGGCTGCGACCTCATCGCTAGAGCGCTCATCACCGACCTGAAATTGCTCAAGCGAATCCGGTTCTGAGGCGTAGCCGCCCGGATTCGTGCGGGCACCCGCGCTTATCGAGGTCACACCGAGTTTGATCGCGTGATTTCGAAAACGCGGGCTCTCCCGCGTTGAAAGCGTCAGTTCCACCTCGCGGCTGAAAAGCCGGTAAGCGCAAAACGCCTGGACCAAATCGCGTTCGCTCGTTGGCGTGACTTCGATCTCCGCCCCCGCGTGCGGGCGCAATCGCGGGAAAGAAATACTGTAACGGGTTTTCCAATACCGCTTTTCCAGATAGCGAAGATGAAGCCCTAGAAACCACGCGTCCGTCCGCCAGTCACTCAGCCCGTAGAGTGCGCCCAGCCCGATCTTCTTAAGCCCCGCTCGGCCCAATCGATCTGGCGTCTCCAGGCGAAATGGCATGTCGGCCTTTGGCCCCTTTAAATGAAAACGCGCATACGCCGCGGGGTCATAAGTCTCTTGAAAAACAATCACCGCACTCAGGCCTTCGCGAGCAAGCGTCGCATAATCCTCTTCGCTGACCGGCTGGACCTCCATTGACAGATTGGCAAAGTACGGCCGCAGAAGCCGCAGCGCATTCGAAAAATATTCGCGGCCAGCACGCGTCGATTCACCCGTCACGAAAAGCACATGTTCGATCCCGCGACCGCTCAACACGGCCGCTTCCGCCCGGATTTCGTCATCGCTGAGAATCTTACGGGCGATTTTATTCTGCGCGCTGAAACCGCAATACGTACAGACGTTATGACAAACGTTCGTCAGATAGAGCGGCGCAAAAATCTGCATCGTGCGGCCAAACCGCTCGACTGTCCGTTGATGGCTGAGTTGCGCCATCTCTTCAAGAAACGGCACTGCCGCCGGCGAAAGCAGCGCCTGCAAGTCGTCAAGATCGAGCCCGGCGCGAATACGTCCCAGCGCCCGGCGGACATCAGCGCCGGTCTTGCTTTGTATCGTCCGACTGGTTTCGGCGAAATCATGCTGTTTCCAAACGTCGACAAAGCTCATCGGTTGATACCTCCTGCAGGTAGCGGCGCAGTCTTGCTGCGCCCTAGCGTGTGGCCTCCGGAAAGGGCGCAACAAGATTGCGCCCCTACAAGTGTGATACGAAAACTCATGCGCCCACCTCGCTCAGGAATGCAGTCAACGGCGAGGTCGCGCTCGCTACGGGTTTAGACAAGGACGCCGCCAGTCCGGACTCAAAGGCCAATCGCCCCGCCTCGACGCCGAGCATGAACGCGCGGCCCATCACCACCGGATCAGCCGCCGCCGCGATCGCGGTGTTCACCAAAACAGCGTCTGCACCTAATTCCATTGCCGCTGCCGCATGCGACGGCGTGCCAAGTCCGGCATCGATGACGACCGGCAGGTTACTCTGCGCGAGGATGATTTCGAGAAACGCGAGCGACGCCAACCCCCGGTTGCTCCCGATCGGCGCACCAAGCGGCATGACTGCGGCACAACCGGCTTCCTCAAGGTGTTTGCACAACACCGGATCGGCATGCACGTAGGGCAACACCACGAAGCCGCGCTTCACGAGCTCCTGCGCCGCCTTCAATGTCTCGATGGGGTCGGGCATCAGATATTTGGGGTCCGGGTGGATTTCGAGTTTCACCCAGTTCGTTTCGAGCGCTTCCCTCGCCAGTTCCGCCGCAAGCACCGCTTCCTTCGCGTCGCGCACGCCAGAAGTATTTGGCATCAGTCGATAGCGCCGGCGATCCAGGCGTGAGAGAATGTCGTCAGGGGTGCCGTCCGTGTGGATGCGACGCAACGCCACCGTGACGAGTTCCGTGCCCGACGCGGACAGGCTTTCCGCCATCATCTCCCCAGAACTGTATTTGCCCGTGCCCAAAAAAAGGCGGGAGGAGAATGAAACACCCGCGATAGTGAGTGGCTTGGAACTCATAGAAATAGTTGCGTTGTTTAGACCGCCTCGCCTGCCCAGGCGGCGGCGTACGTTTTGAAATTTGGCTCTATCCGCCCCCCGCGGAATAAACCAGACGCTACCGCCACACCCGCTGCGCCGGTCCCGCGTACTTCGGGCACATCGGCCGGCTCGATACCGCCAATGACCCACGCGGGCAGGCCATCGACCATCGCAACGAGCAGGCGGACGCCACCCGGACCCAACACGGGCGAAAGGTTCTGCTTTGTGGTGGTGTGACGCCAGGGGCCGACGCCGACGTAATCGAGGCAACCCGACGTGATTGCGCGTTTCGCATCGGCCTCGTTGTTAACCGTGCCACCGAGCAGCATGCTGCGACCCAGGCGACGCCGCGCCGCACGCCAGTTTTCGTCGTCTTTGCCAAGATGGACGCCATCAGCTGCGGCCGCGATCGCGATATCCACGCTATCATTAATAATGCATACCGCACCGTGTTCGCGGCAGATCGAAACGACGGCGCAGGCCGTGTTGAGCCAAAGCTGCGGAGCCGCGCTCTTCATCCTCAACTGAATCCAGCGCGCACCGGCCTCGCACAATCGCTCCGCTTGCTCTTCGTGCGAAAGCGCGAGCGCATCCTGCGTTATGCACATCACAGAATATCGGTGTGGTTCAAGCGGCATGAACTGAGATGGGTTGTTGCAGTTGTTCGAATACTTTCAGGGGTTCCGCTGCCTGCCAGAGCGCTCCGAGTAACGCCACGCCGTCAAATCCCAGTTCTGCACAGCAAGTGGCATTCGACGGAGTGATGCCACCAAGCGCGATGACCTCCGTTCTCCGCTCCGCCGCAGTGCGCCGAGCCAGGCGTTCGGCGATAGCAGCATATCCAATCGTCGGTTGATAATCAGGTTTCGAAATCGACGGAAAAACCGGACTTAAAAACACGGCGTCGAAATGACCCAGTGCCGCGTCAAGCGTCACCTGGTCATGACAAGACCGACTGGTAAAAAGGTAGGGACGGCCCGCCGGGACGGCCGAAATCCCCGGCGCGCCCAGCGGTCGCGCCCTACCCTCAGAATCCTTAAAATGCATACCACCGCAACCAAACTCAACCGCCAGCTCGTGGTACTGGTGAAGAACCAACCGTGAGCGCCATTGCGCTGGCACGACGTTCAGCCACGCGAACAACCTTTCCCGCGACCATTGCGGCTTGCGCACGTGATAGCGCTCGAGACCTGAATTAAACAGCTCCGCCAGCACCGCGTGTTCGCGCGGTTCGTCTGACGCAGGTGAAACAACCACGATTTTCATCCGCCCTGCGTTGCCTGAATGAGGAGTACGCGATCATTTTCCGTGAGTTGGCGGGTCGACCACGACGACCGTGAAACCACCGCGTCGTTGATCGCGACGGCAACGCCACGACGCTCGGCCAGCCCGAGTTCGCCCAGCAAAACACCCAACGTCGCGGCATCGGCAATCACACGCTCCTTATCGTTTAGGCGAATCGTCATGATATACTCCGCGATTACTTCGGTGCGTTGTAGATCTCGCCGCCGAGTTTGCGAAATTCCTCGGCCTTGGCGTGAAGACCGGCAACGACCGCCTGCGATTCCTCCACGCCTTGGGACTCGGCGAATTTCCGCACGTCCTCAGTGATCTTCATCGAGCAAAACTGCGGACCGCACATCGAACAGAAGTGCGCGGTTTTGGCGCTGTCTTGTGGTAAAGTCGCGTCGTGGAACTCGCGGGCTTTCTCTGGATCCAAGCCAAGGTTGAACTGGTCTTCCCAGCGAAATTCGAAACGCGCCTTGGAGAGAGCGTTATCGCGATACTGCGCAGCCGGATGGCCCTTCGCCAGATCGGCGGCATGGGCAGCGATCTTGTAAGCAATGACCCCGGCGCGCACATCCTCCTTGTCCGGCAAACCGAGATGTTCCTTAGGGGTAACGTAGCAAAGCATCGCGCAGCCATGCCAGCCGATCATCGTCGCACCGATGGCGCTGGTGATGTGGTCGTAACCCGGCGCGATGTCCGTCGTGAGTGGCCCGAGCGTGTAGAACGGCGCTTCGTGGCACCACTCGAGCTGCTTGGTCATATTCTCCGGGATCATGTGCATGGGCACGTGCCCGGGACCTTCGTTCATCACCTGCACGCCGAATTTCCAGGCCCGCGTGGTGAGTTCACCCTGAGTGAGCAACTCGCCGAACTGCGCGTCATCGTTGGCATCGGCGATCGAGCCGGGACGCAGCCCGTCGCCGATCGAAAAGGATACATCGTAGGCCGCCATGATTTCGCAGATTTCGTCCCACTTTGTGTAGAGGAAATTCTCCTGGTGATGCGAAAGACACCATTTGGCCATGATCGACCCACCACGACTCACAATGCCCGTCATGCGGCGCGCCGTGAGCGGCACGTAGCGTAGCAGCACCCCGGCATGAATTGTGAAATAGTCCACGCCTTGCTCGGCCTGCTCGATCAACGTGTCGCGGAAGATTTCCCACGTCAGATCTTCGGGGCGGCCACCGACTTTTTCCAACGCTTGGTAAATCGGCACCGTGCCGACCGGCACCGGGCAATTGCGCAGAATCCATTCGCGCGTCTGGTGAATATTTTTGCCGGTCGAAAGATCCATCAGCGTGTCGCCGCCCCACTTCACCGACCAGCGCATCTTTTCAACCTCCTCCTCGATCGATGAGGCCACCGCGGAGTTGCCGATGTTCGTGTTAATCTTCACGAGGAAGTTTCGACCGATAATCATCGGTTCGGCTTCGGGGTGATTGACGTTGAGTGGGATGATTGCCCGGCCACGCGCCACTTCACTGCGAACAAACTCCGGCGTGATCTCGCGTGGGACAGCCGCCCCAAAACTCTGGCCCGCATGCTGACGCCAGAGCGAATTGCGCGGACCCTTCTCCGTCATCTCCAGCAACTCGCGCGCACTTTGCAGGCGCATGTTCTCGCGAATCGCCACGTACTCCATCTCGGGTGTGACGATGCCTTTTTTTGCGTAATGCATCTGGGTGACGCACGCACCGGGTCTGGCGCGAAGGGTTTTGCGGCCGGCACGATCAAACGGTTTCAATGGATTGCGTTTCCCTTCCTGCTCGGCCTGCGCGCGGTGCTTTTCCGACATATAACCATCGTCAATCGGCTTGACCGCACGGGCGGCGATTTCTTCAACATCGCCGCGTTCACGAATCCAAGCCGCCCGAAGTGCGGGCACACCCTGGGTCACGTCGCCATGAAAAGTCGGATCGCCCCAGGCACCCGCCGTGTCGTAAACCCGCACCGGATCGTTGGGCACTTCGGTACCGTTGGGCAGACGCGTCGGCGTGAGATCGATTTCGCGCACCGGAACGAGCAGATCGGGGCGCGAGCCTTGCAGATAGACGCGGCGCGACGCTGGAAAACAACGATGACCGGCGGAGCCGTTGGCGGACTGGGAGGTTGGCATGAGAGGAGATAAGTTGGCGCCCGACGCCACCGATCAGGTCGCAAGTCCCGTCGCTTTCGCACACGGTTCCTGTTTTCCCTACGGCGGTGTTAAGCGCATCAGGTTCGAAGACTTTAGGGGCCGAGCTTGCCCCAATCTCAGCCCGGAGCTCCGGGCTCGCCTAAACGAGGTGAGCCATACGAAGGATGCGGATCGGCTGGTTTTTCAACTTAAAACGCAGAATTGCTAGAGATCTCCCAACGCAAATTTCGCGTGCGTTTAGGTGGTTTACCCTAAGTTCTCACTCCGCAGCACGGTGGGCGCGGTAAAAAATAAGTGCATGACTGCGTAACCCGCTGTCGCCCTTAATCCGAGCCGCCAACGACCGAAATACACGGTGTCGCTCTGTCGTCGACCACCATGAAACGCTTAACCTTGTTGTTGCTTTTGCTGCCTCCTTCGCTGCTTTTCGCGGCGGCACAATATCCGGAAAAATTGCGCATCGATGGGAAGGAGGAGCAATTGATGGCTACGCCGCTCGAAGATTTCTGGAGCGCTGCACATCCCAGGCCGGAAGCGCTTTCTCAAACAAGCTGGGCCTGCTGGCGTGGTTACATCGGCATTTGGGAAATCGTCGACAACACGCTTTGCCTGCTCCGCCTCGAACGGCACGAAATCTGGCCCAAGGAGGACACCTTCCAGGAACAAGCCATCGAGATTCCCCTAAAACCCTTATTTGGCTCCGAGGGACCCGTCTCGGCCGAGTGGTTTTCCGGTATCCTGCGGGTGGCTCGCGGCGACGTGCTGACTCAAGTAAACACCGGCTATGCGTCGGTCTATGAAGAGGATCTTTTCCTGATCATCGACCATGGCAAAGTCACTGGGAAGCGCATCGTCAAAAACGACGTCGCTTCGATCACTTCCGAAAGCGATCTGGCATGGCGGGAATTTGGGCGCATCAGCCCCAACGGCGGCATCAAAGCCGCGCTGCCGGAGGACGGACTAGAACTCGAGAAAGGCCCCTGGCTCGACCGGCGGGATCTTTCTGAACGCACCCCGGAACTTGCGAAAAACAAAACAAGCTTTGCCCTCCGCGGCATCTATTTACCCAACAAGATTTGGTTCCCGCGACAGCTCGGCGAAGAAGTGACCTTACCTCTCGAAACTTCGAACATAAAAACCCTCCCGTCGACCGGTGTCGCGGTTGAGGTCATCTGTACTCTGGTTGAAACGGAAATAGGACCGCGACTGATTGCTTCCGAAATCAACGAACTTCCTCCGGGTTTTGCCATCCAGCGCAAATTACAGCACCCGGCAGAGACGAACCTTCAAGCATCGGCCAAGTTGGCTGCAGACAGCGCACCTGAAGCCGCGGTGCAGTAAGATCACCCTGCGATCCGGCACGGCAGCAAAGCCGCGTCCTGCATGCCATGGATGATCTTCTTATCGGGCGGACAAAATGTCGCGAGTGCACCGCTCAGCACCGCCTTGCCACCGAGGTTGAAATAATACGGGCACAGCCTCAGGCGTCCGTCGGCTTCGCGCACCTGTTGCTCCGCATCGTAGAGTCGGTGTTTCACGCGGATCGGTTTCTTGTATTCCTGCAAGATATGCAGGTTGGTCGGCGCATCAGCCATCGCCTGTTCGATTCCGGTCTGCCATTCTTCACGCGAACAATCGCTGCCGAGCACGACGCTGCGCGCCCCCCAGGCGGTTTCGTGATAACCGCTTATCTTAATGATGAGGTCGCGCTCTTTTTGGGAAGCGCCGGCCAGTTGTCGCCAGTTCGTCAAACCGCGGCCACCCACACGCGGGCCGTCCAGCACGGCGCCCGGAGGCAATGGCGCAGGGTCCATGATCCAGGATGGGGGAACAAGCTGCCGGAGGAGCTTTAACGAACCTTTACTCAGAGTCTCCGTCCAAAAATCGGCGAGCAGGTGATGATGAAAAAGAGCTAAGCCAAGCTTCTCCTCCTGGAACGCACGCATCGGGGGTGCGATGGCGAGTTCTCCGGCCTGCCAGGATTCGAAAATAAACTTCGCCGTGCGAATGTTGGTCAGATCAAACAGCTCGAAGAACCGGTAAAGCACGTCGATCTTCTCCGGGTTTCCGTCCACGTCGAAACACAGTGTGCTCCCGAGCGGAAAAAGATCGTCGGGATCGAGGCAATACACGCGCTTACCCAGAAGCTGGAGCTGTTCGGCCAGCCACTGCATTTCGGGCCGGTAGGTCGCCGCTTCATCGCTCACCACCAGCGCGATCAGCGGATTTCGCAGATCGGTTCGCAAGGTGGACAGTGAATCGTAGAAGTTCCTGATCATAGCATCGCCAGCACCGATAACAGTCGGGTCGGCATTCTCACCTTCACCGCCGTAAAGCCGGTTGAGGAACGCCGTCAGCCCGATGCCACCCGGCACCGAATCGAGTTCGGTCATCACGAAACCATGCTCGGTGAGCAACAGATCGGGGCGCAAGACAGTGGGGAAAACGCCACGGTTTTTCGGATCGCGCGCGTGCCGGACAAGTTCAGCCGGTTTTCCCCGATCGAGATAATCGGCAACCCATGGTGCGATTAAAGGCTTGTTGCGCAGGAGATTTTTCCCCGCTGCCGAGCGCAGATAAAGCGTTTCGAGTGCCTGATGATACTCTAAGCAAGCGGCGCCGATCGTTTCGAGTTGCGCGTATTGGCTGGCGGTCAAAGCCCAGGCGACAGGCGAAACCTGCCAGGTTTTGTCCTCGAAAAGCGGTTGCGACGACAGTGACGCGCGGATCGATGCATAGGCGAGCTCAGGCATGGCAAAAGTTGACTAGAACATCGTACACCCACGCAAGCGCAACTCCGCGGTGCGAAACATTCTGGGATGCACCGCACACCCAACGCCCGAAACCCACCTGAAGAATCGAACCATAATGGGGGGCAACAAAGGACGAAACCAAGAAAGTGCGTCGCCCAAGCCGTTCCACAGACCGTCTTCCGGCCCGGTCGGCAGAATCAGCCGCTCGCGGAGGTCTTACAACTGCGGTTCGATTCCCGGCAACAGCGCATACAAAAACGCCTTCGTGCGCTGCCAGAGCCCCGTAGCATGCTCGAAATAGAGTGTGACCGGCATTCCTTGATGCTCACCGGTCCAGGTTAAAAACTTCCGCTCGCGCCACACGCCGCGTTCGGGACGGTATTCCCAGGCCGCATGCAATTGCACATGCCAGCTGCGCGCGGGGGAAAAATCCTCGGCGAGATAATCCGTCATCTGTCTAGCCAACCGCTGGCTATGCACCAATACTGCGATCTCTGTATTCAGTTTCACCGAACGTGGATCGAGGTTGGCACTGCCAATGTAGACGCGTTCGTGATCAAAAACGATGGCCTTGGTATGCAGCGACGTAAGCGCGGAGCGGGGCTTGTACCAGCGTCGTTCGCTTCGCGTCAGCCCGGCATGGGCTTTGTATTCGTATAGGTCGACTCCGGCTTCGAGCAGGCTGGGACGGTATTTTTTGTAGGCGGCAAAAACCAATGACACATCGGTTGCTTCGAGCGCACTCGTCATGATCTTGATCGAGACCCCGCGGCCGCGCAGCTCGCTCAATTGCCGCTGGAAATCCTCGGTAGGCACGATGTAGGCCATCTCGATTAGCAGGTCTTTCCGGGTGCGCTGATACTCCTGGTCGAGACGCGTGGAAACCTGCGTTGTCTCTCGGCCAAAATGTTGAATTTTTCGCGGCGGCTCGCTGACGATTTCGCCTTCGGCCCAGACCAGGGCACCGCCCGCACTGAGTTCGCGCAGGTAACCCTGACGGCGATCTTCGTTTTCCCGCTCGAAGCCGACGACGGTGCGGACGCGCTCAGCGATTTGCAGCTTCAGTTTTTCGAGGTCGGACCTTCTTGGCATTTTCCAAACCAGTCGCGTGGCGGCTACCGACCATTCGCTGTTCCAGTAATCGTCGAAGGCTGTTGAAGCGTCATGCGTAAGCGGACCCGCCACGAGCAGGTCGAAGTCGCGAAAATTACTCTCCGAATCCAGGCTAAAATAGGTGTTACCAATGTTTCGGCCACCGATGATCGAAACCTCGTTGTCCGCGATAAAGATCTTGTTGTGCATGCGCCGAACCATGCGATTGAAGTCAAACGCATACTGTGGCAGGCGGGCCCAGCGGGCGCGAAATCGGAAGGGGTTAAAAACACGCACCTCGATGTTCGGATGGGCGCAGAGCGTGGCCATCTCGCGGTCATCGCTCAGATTGTTGTCGTCGAGCAGCAGGCGCACGCGCACCCCGCGGTCGGCGGCCGCGATCAGCCGCTGGAAAAATAGCGAGCCCGCTGCGTCGGGATCGCAGATGTAATATTGCGCGTCAATCGTGCGCTCCGCGGCGTCCGCCAGCGCAATGCGGGCCACCAAGGCTTCGCGTCCATTTTCCAGTAGTCGAAAACCTGATTGGCCGGGATGGTCTTTGGCCCCCGGCGCCACCAACTGGCCTAATCGCGTCGCTTCCGGTTGTTCAAACGCACGCAACCTTTCCGCAACCGGGTGCGGCTTGATTGAAATACAACCCCCGCAACCCAGCAGAGCAAAGCCGAGCAAAAGCAGGCTTTTTCTCACACGGTTGGTTATGGCCATGGGGGTTGTGGAAATGACGACGCCTCAGACGCACACACCCGGCGTAAGAATTCAACCCCAGATTCGCGGTTCGCGCAGCCAATGCAGCATCCAGCCGAGAAGCCGGGCGAAGTTTGGCAGGCCCGCGGAGCTTAAATCATCGATTGCCCAACGTCAGTAAACCAGTACTTTGATTTTCCTTCGCCCGTGTCCACGCTCCCTCCCAATCCTCCCGAGCCTATGCACCCTGCCGTGACGCCTGAATCCCTGGCGGCGTCAGCCCCGTTGTTTTTCAGACGGTTGATGGAGAGCCTGCCCGACCATATCTACTTCAAAGATACTGAAGGCCGCTTCCTCGCCGTGAGCCACGCGCTCGCCGTGGCATTTGGTCTGGCCAGCCCCGATCAAGCGGTGGGTAAGACTGATTTTGATTTTTTCGAGAAATCACTTGCCCGACAAAAATTTGCCGACGAGCGCGACATCATCCGCACGGGCCTCGGATTTATTGGCAAAGAGGAGCGTTCACGCTCCGGTGTGGGCAAAACCCGCTGGGTGGTGACCTCGAAACAACCCTTGCTCGGCGACAATGGGCAGATCATCGGCACTTTTGGAATCTCTCGCGACGTCACCGAAATTAAGATGACCCGGGAAACCCTGGAGGCTCATCACCGGCTGCTAGAGACGATGATCGATATTCTACCCTGCCGGATCTTCGTCAAAGATGACGAAGGCCGCATCAGGCTCACCAACGCTGCCTATCGCGAAGCCGTCGGGGTCACGAGTGCGGCCGAAATTGAAGGTCTGCGCCTCCAGGAATTTACCAGCGACCCGCGCGCGAACTATTCCGCCGCTGAAGACGAGGAGGTTTTGGAGCAAGGGCTGTCCATCCTCAATCGGGAGGAATACGACACGAGCCCGCTCAGCGATAAACGCTGGATGCTGCTTTCGAAAGTGCCGCTCCGCGATGCGGACGGCCAGATCCAGGGCATCGTCGGCATGGCGGCCGACATCACCGTGCAAAAAGAAACAGAGGCCCGCGCCATCCGGGCGCAGCGTGAACTCGAAGCCAAAAACCAGCAAATGGAGGCAGAGCTGACCGTGGCGCGCGAGCTCCAGACCGAGCTCATGGCCTCCAGCATGCAGAGCGTCCGCGAAGAAATCGATACCCGCGCTCCTTTCGTGCCAGGCATCGGCTTTCATTACGAACCCTGCGAGTTTCTAGCCGGTGATTTTTTCCAGGCGATCCCCTATTCTGATTCCAGTTTCGGTCTTCTGCTCTGCGATGTGATGGGCCACGGCGTCAAGGCGGCGCTGGTGACCACGCTAATCCGCGGATTGTTGAGTGATGTGCGTAGCAAACAGCTCAACCCGGCCCAGGTCCTCGAGCACCTCAACGAACGCCTTTGCCCGCTGCTCGATCGTCCGCCCCTGCCGCGCTTCGTCACCGCCCTCTACGGCCGGGTTGACCTGGCCAATGGTACAATCGACATCGCCAACGCCGGCCACCCGTGGCCTTTGCTGCAACGCCTGACCACCGAAATCGGTCCGGTCACCGAAGAAATTTGCGGCCCAGCCCTGGGGTTTGTGCGCGGTGCGACCTACACGTCAACCGTCCATTCCTTAACCAAGGGCGATCGCCTGCTCCTTTTCACCGACGGGTGGGTTGAGGAGCCAAATACCTCTGGCGAGGAGTTCGGCACACCCCGCTTGCTCGACGCCCTGCGCCGGCATCAAGCACTGCCGGTCGATAAGGTCCTTGCCCAGGTCGCCGCGGAAATCACTGTTTTCTCCGGCAAGTCCACGCGCAGCGATGATCTGTGCGCCGTGCTCCTAGGCGTCTAGAGCGCATAAAATAAAACGGGAGCCGTAGCCGCAGTAGGTTGCAAGCTTGCGTCGCGACGTGGCGCAACCAACGCGCCACCTACAAACTCCGAGAGGCAAATCCCGGGGAATGTTTTTAGCGTCCCGTCAGGCAAGTTCGCTTCATAAAGCATACAGTCGATCTGTGACGTTTATCCTCAGAACTGCCGCAACAACGGCAGCGAAAATGACCGGGAAATATGCACGAACTTCACTGACATGGCCGCGCGTTCACCGTGAACTTTGAACTTTGAACAGTGAACCTTGAACCGTAGCCGCCGTCCGCAGACTAAGGCCGGCCCGCCTTCTGCCATTCCGAGCACACGGCATGATAGCTGGCCACAAATTCGAGTTCCTCCGCCTTGAGCGATGCGATCCAGCGGGCACGAGTGGACGGACGTCTATTTCTCACGGGGTAGAGCGGGCACATCTCAGGGTTTTTTGCCCCGACCGGACACCTGACCGTCAACTCGCCGACCAACTGCGTTAAGCGTTGGCGCGCCTCATCTTCGCCGCTCTTGGAATGATCGTCCATGCGCCTCCGATGTTTCGTTTAGCCGTGCCATAAGCAATCCTGGATTTGCGCTTATAAACTTCAAAAACAGAAAAATGCACGCAGTAGAACCAATGCCATAACCAAAGCCATGATTCATCTATTTCCGGTATGCCCCCCCGGAATCGATCAGCCGGAGAGTACCACCAACCCATTCCCAGCTCAAGTTACCTGTGAACGCACCGATGCATAATTAAGACTGTTTTCTCCAGGTTACCCGCCTGGCTCATTACGTTTCCAATGAACCTCGGTAAAAAAATTCTCCTGGCCGTCGCCGTCGTCGTCGCCGCCACCACCCTGGCAGCCATCTTAACCGTTTATCTGATCGCCCGCGGCAATCGCGTCAACGAGCTCAAAGCCGCCATGACCACCGTGCTTTTACAGGCGGAAACCGTGCGCAGTAACATGGAGTTTCTTCATAAGACTAACGCCATCGACCTGACCAGACTCGTCGCCGAAGCAAAGCTGCAATTCAAAACGGACTCTTTGAAGGACGTGTACCAACAAACGGCGTTGTACAAGACCGTGCCGATTGTGGCCACTTGGGATTCCATTCGTGAAATTGCCAAAAGCAAAGATTACGAATTCACCGTAGTCGCCGCTCCCGGGATTCCGCCACGCAACCCGAAGAATGTCCCCACCGAAGACGATGCGCCCATCCTGGACGCACTTAAAAAAGGCGCGAAGGAATATTTTGCTGACGATACCGCCCACGGCCACGTCGAGTTCGCTCGTCCCATCGTGCTCAGCGAAGGCTGCATGAAATGCCACGGCGATCCCGCCCAAAGCCTGACCAAGGACGGCCTCGACCCCCTGGGTTTCAAAATGGAAAACATGCACGTCGGCGACCTGCGCGGTGCCTTCGTGCTCCGCGCCCCGCTTAAGTCCGACCCTGTCGTCTTTGCCAGTATGCAACGAATCACTTTCGTCGGCTCGATCATGTTGGTTTTCACGCTGACGGGGTTCTACATTTTCAACCGCCGCCAGATCGAATCCCCCTTACGCAGCGCTATCGACAAAATAAAGGATGCAAGCTCCGGCACGGCTGAAGCCGCCGGCAGCGTTGCCAGCATCAGTCAGTCGGTCGCCGACGGTGCCAGCACGCAGGCCGCCTCACTGGAGGAGACGAGTGCGTCGCTCAACGAGATCGCCAGCATGACCAAGCGCAACGCCGAGAATGCCGACCGCGCCAAAAAATTCGCCGGCCAGGCCCGAATCGCCGCCGAAACAGGCGCCACCGACATGCAGGCCATGTCCACCGCGATGGAAGCGATTAAGACGTCGAGCGGTAATATTGCAAAGATCATCAAGACAATCGACGAAATCGCCTTCCAGACCAACTTGCTTGCCCTCAATGCCGCCGTCGAAGCCGCGCGCGCAGGCGAGGCCGGGGCCGGGTTTGCCGTCGTCGCCGATGAAGTGCGCAGCCTGGCCCAACGCTCCGTCCGCGCCGCCCGGGAAACCGCCGAAAGCATCGAAGATTCCATCAAAAAGAGCGAGCACGGTGCCCAGCTTAATGAGAAAGTTGCGACGAGCCTGAACGAAATCGTGGGCAAAGCCCGCGAAGTCGACGAACTCATCGGTGAAATCGCCCATGCTTCCGCCGAACAGGACGAAGGCCTGAGCCAAATCCTTACCGCTGTGACACAGATGGATGGCGTCACCCAAAAGAATGCCGCGCACTCAGAAGAAAGTGCTAGCGCCGCGCAAGATCTGCAGTCCCACGCCAAAGAGATGCATCGTGCGCTGGTCGACCTGCAGACGTTGGTCGACAGCACTAACACGCCAGACTCTAGCAAACCCTGAGCAGCCTAGGACCATACGCTGAAACAAAGGACAACGCTCCATTGTTGTCAGCGCGCGGTCGTCAACGAACCAATCATCCCTTAATCCACAGTTCAGGATAAATCGCCAAGGCCGCCATCTGGAAAATCTAGAGGGTTCTCTTAAATTTCGCCTACTAGGTGACGTTCGCATCGAGAGAATTTCCACGATTTTATGCAGGCAGTTGGGTGCGGCCTGACTCCCGGCGTTCCTTCGTCTTCTTCGGTAAGATTCCGAGAGATTTTGCCTGGCCTTTATACTTCGCGATGAGGGTTCAGTCCGCCAACGGTGTCTTGAGCCACCGTTCCAAAACCTCGCGCAGCTCCCTTCGTCGGACCGGTTTCGCGACAAAACCATTCATGCCGGCGGCATCGCAGGCCGCGCGGTCTTCCGGCATGGCGTTCGCGGTGATCGCGATGATCGGCACCGTTCGTCCTGAAGGGTTTCCTCGGATACGCCGTGTCGCTTCCAAACCATCCATTCCCGGCATCTGTAAGTCCATCAAGACAAGATCCCATCGACCGGGCTCCGCCAGCACGCTTTGCACAGCGTTTTCACCGTCGCCAACCACCTCACTAAGGATGCCCAGTTTAGTCAGCATCATCTGGAGGACCTTCTGGTTCACACGGTCGTCCTCAACGACAAGCACACGTCCGATCAGCGGAGCCGAACTATCCGGCGTCACCATAGCCACGGGCACGACCTGTCGTTCTATCTCCTGCAGCTGTATTTCAAATGAAAAAACCGACCCGATTCCCTGCGTGCTACTCACCTTGATCCTCCCACCCATCAAGCCCACCAGCCGCTGGGAGATCGCCAGCCCCAGGCCGGTGCCACCATACCGCCGGGTCATGCTACTATCTGCCTGACTGAATACCTCGAAAATTCTGCCCTTGGTCTCGTCACTCATGCCGATGCCAGTGTCACTCACCTCAAATTTCAACCGTGCCAGACCGCTGTGCCGCGAGACCACGCAGATGCTTAGCTTAACCTCGCCCTTGGCGGTAAATTTTACTGAGTTGCCGAGAAGGTTCAATAACACCTGCTTCAAGCGAACGGGATCACCCTCCAACCACTCAGGCACCGACGGGCCCAGATCAATTCTGAGCTGCAATTTCTTCTCAAGGGCCGCGGGACGGACCAAAGTAATGACCTCGTGGCCGCACGCGATGGGCGAAAAAGCGATCCGCTCAAACTCGATCTTGCCGCTCTCGATTTTTGACAGATCCAAAATATCGTTAAGCAAACGCATTAACGCCTCAGCCGAACTTGCAGCAACCTCCAGATTTTCCTGCTGTTCTTGATCGAGCTTCGTCCGGCGCAACAGCTGCAACATGCCCAACACGCCGTTCATCGGCGTGCGGATTTCGTGGCTCATCATCGCGAGGAAGCCGCTTTTCGCTGTACTGGCTGTTTCGGCTCGTTCCTTCGCCGTGCTCAAAGTCTCCACCAACTTCTGATTCTCGAACGCGAGCCGGTAAATTTTCTCAAGATCAACGCGGCCGTGCTGCGCAATATTGACCAGATAAGTGCCGAACGTAGCCGTCAGGCAGGCCAGAACTGGACCTCCTTCTCCGGGCATCTGCAGATACCTAACCACCAAGGGTGTGATGGTGCCGATCACGTGCACGACGGCCAGCCATGGTACAGAAGCCAGCGAACGCGCCGCGCCCGCATTCATGCCACAGATCATCACGATCAGGTAAAAGCGGGGCAGCAGTTCGTCCGTTGCAAAGAAGATCCAGACCGCCGCGCCCCAAATCAACGCGGATGCGATCAAACCCGCAGCAAAAGCTCCCCGCCAAAACTTCATTCGCGATGGAGCCGCTTGCTCGCGCTTAAAAAGAACCTGCAAAGTACTGCGAAAAGCGAGGCAAAGACACATCGCCGCCGCCCAACCGATCGCGGTTACACGGGAGAAAGAGCTGAATGCCGAAACGACTGTCACCAATGCCATCACCGCGTGCATGGCCAGCCCCATTCCGGCGGCACTAAAGAGCAGCCGAGTCATTTCCGCGTACAACCGATCCTCCACCGAAATGGATTCCGCTCCGGCAATGTCCTTGGACTTAGTCATTAATGCAGCGCGATGAACTGCTAAAATCGACCCAAGCCCGCCGCTCTTAACTGGTTATTTCGAGAAACCTAACTGCAATTCCCCAACACCCGCATCGTCCTTTGGATTTTCAGCCTCCCCTGATTCCGCCTCCCAAATAAGCGAGGCGGCCTGGGCAGCCGCGACCCGAATCAATACCCCACAGGGATCGCGCACTACAAAAAAACGTACCGATCGCGGCACCGATTTGAGCGGTTGCACCACGGGCACACTGGCCGCACAAAGCCGTTCATACACCGCATCCAGATCAAAAACGTTGAGGCTGAACCAAAGGCCGCGCCCATCCGTAGCACTTACCAACTCCGAATGTTGCTCATTCGTTTCGTGTCGCATGATCCCGATTTGCGCCCCGGATTCATGGACGAGCAGCACCAGGTTGTCGGTTTCAGACCAGGTACGGAAATCCAGTTGCTCAGTGTAGAAAGCCCACGTTTCGTAGAAATTTGCGGCCACCAACCCGCAATAAAACGACCCGGTGGCCGCATTTGGTGTTGTAGCAGTTTTCATTGCGCTCCCTCCTTTGAAAATCATGTGGCGCTTCGGATCAGCCAGTCTTGCGTTTGTGAATCGCGAGCGAGTTGCCATCTGGATCAAATACCACCGCCAATCGACAAGCTGGACTCTCGGTCGGCTCAACGACGAACTTCACCACCGCTGCACGCAACGCCGTCATTGCCGCGTCAAAATCCGCGACTTCAAGTGCGACCGCCGGGCCCCTCGTAGACGGTTTCCATTCTGGTGACATATTGGTGATGGCAAGTGTAGCCGGTCCAATGTCGTACTCGATCCAGCTCTTACCTTCATTCTCGAAGACGGACGTGGATTTGAGCTGTAAAATGTCCTCATAAAAGGCGCGGGCGCGCACCATGTCGGTGACGGGGTAACCAGTGAATGCGATTTCTGTGACGTGGAGCATGATGTGAAGATAACCTGGGTTGTGGTTTCGAATGTCCGCCCAACCTAGCACAGCTTGCTGACAGCATTATGTCAGGAGACAGACTCCCGGCGACCTTTCTGTTTTTGAACAGCGCAAGCGCCCTCCTGCCCATTACCGTAGCGCCACAAAAGCGCTTTAGCCTCGCACTGCACTCGCTCACGCAGGGAAGACGGCGCCAGCGCTTCAGCCTCAGCACCAAACGACAGGAGCCAACGCGCCAGCCAGTCGAGGGAAAACGTTTCCATCGTCACCTCAAAACCTCCGCGCGCCGCCTGTTCGGCTTGAATCTCAGCATAACTCTCACGCCGCACCCGCTCGATGGCGTCAGGCGAAAACCAGGCCCGCGCAACGATTCTTTCGCCGGTCGCCCTCAGCTCCCGCAGATGATCTCGCAGCGAAAAATCCGGGCGCAGTGCGAACCTCTCGTCGAGCACTTCCAGTGCACGCAGGCGCTCGATTTTGAAATAGCGGAAATCGCCGCGCAACCGGCACCAGGCCACCAGATACCACGCCGCGCTGTGATAGGTTACGCCTAGTGGTTCGACATCGCGCACCGTATCGACGTCGCGGGCTTTCGCCCGGTAGGTCATCCGAAGCACTCTTCGCGAGACGATCGCCTGCTGGATAGGAAGCAACATCCGTTGGTCCAATCCGGAAGGCAGACGCGATTCGCTAAAAATCGCCGTGGCTTGCGAAAGCCGGTCGAGATCGTCCTGACGGTCGCGCGGCAGTACCGAGCGAATTTTGGCCAGTGCCGACGCCATCGGAGCGCCCAGCGAGGCATCGGCGAACTGCTTGACCATCTCGCCACCGACAAACAGCGCCATCGCTTCCTCTGCCGTCAACATCACCGGCGGCAGATGGTAACCTTTCATCAAGCTGTAGCCCACGCCGGCTTCGCCGCAAATTGGCACACCGGATTCCCCGAGCGCCGCGATATCGCGATAAACCGTGCGCACGCTGATCTCGAAATGCCCGGCCAGTTCTTCGGCGCGCACGACACGACGCCCCTGCAAGTGCATTACCATCGCGACTAGCCGGTCGGTGCGATTCATGGGCGACGTTTTAGACCAGCCGCGGAATGGATAAAGCGCGAATCAGGCCCCGTCAGAGTTTTTAACCGCCTCCAACTCCTCCCAGCGCGCAAATGATGTCGCGTGCTCGTGTTCGATCTCGTCGAGCCGCGTCTTCGCCGCGACGGCACCGGTTGGATCACGACGATAGATACCAACGTCGGCCAGCTTTTCAATCAGCGTCGCTTGTTCGGTTTCGAGCGCTTCGATCTTCGCCGGAAGTCCATCGAGTTCTTTGCGTTCCTTGTTCGTCAGCTTGCGAGCTGGCTTTGCGGGTGGCCTTGACTCTTCCGCACGTTTGGCTGCTTCCGCTCGCAGCGCCGCAGCGGCCGCGAGCTTTTCTTTTTCACGCACCCAATCAGCATAACCGCCAACGTATTCGTCAATCTTGCCGTCGCCTTCGAAGACGATCGTGCTGGTGACAACGTTGTCCAAAAAGTCGCGGTCGTGGCTCACCAGCAGCAGCGTGCCCTCGTATTCCACGAGGAGATTTTCGAGCAGATCGAGCGTTTCGAGATCGAGGTCGTTTGTCGGTTCATCAAGCACCAGCACGTTGGCGGGCTTGGTAAAGAGCCGCGCGAGCAATAAACGGTTGCGTTCGCCACCGGAGAGAACTCGTGCCGGCGTGCGCGCACGATCGGGTGTGAAAAGAAAGTCGTCGAGATAACTGATCACGTGCCGGGTGCGACCGTCGATCGTCACGGTCGTATTGCCGTTGGCGATGTTGTCGGCCACGGACTTGTTGTCGTCGATTTGTTCCCTCAACTGGTCGTAATAGACAACTTCCAGGTTTGTACCCAGCTTCAGGATACCGCCGGTGGGGGCGAGCTGGCCAAGCAGGAGCTTGATCAAGGTCGTTTTTCCCGCGCCATTGGGCCCGATGATGCCGATCTTGTCGCCGCGCGTGATCGTCGTCGTGAAATCACGCACGACCTCGTGGCCGTTGGGCCAGGTGAACGAAAGATTCTCCGCGTCGATGACCTTCACACCAGAGCTTTCGGCCTCGGTGAGACGCAGGTTCACGTTGCCCACCCGCGCACGACGGGCGGCACGCTGTTCACGCATTTGCATGAGCGCATGGACGCGGCCCTGCGCCCGGGAACGCTGCGCCTTCACGCCCTTGCGAATCCAGACTTCTTCCTGCGCGAGACGTTTGTCGAAGGCGGCTTGTTGTTTCTCCTCAGCAGCCACCACTTCTTCTTTGCGCACGAGATAGGTGTCGTAGTCACAGGCCCAACTCGCCAGGCGACCGCGATCGAGCTCGACGATGCGCGTGGCGAGTTTGCGCAAAAACGTCCGGTCGTGCGTCACAAAGAAGAGCGTGATCTTCTCGGAAACCAAAAATTCCTCCAACCAGAGGATGGATTCCAGATCCAGGTGATTGGTCGGCTCGTCGAGCAAAAGCAGATCGGGCTGTCCCGCAAGCGCCCGGGCCAGCAGCGTGCGGCGTTTCAAGCCGCCGGAGAGATCGGCGAATTTGGCGGTGGGGCGCAGTTGCAGACGTTCGATCAAGTTTTCCACGCGGATTTCACGTTCCCAGTCTTCTTCGTGATCGTGCGGCGGGCGCAGGCCGGACCAGACCAGATCATGCACGGTGCCTTCGAGCTCGGGCACTTCCTGCTCCAACCGCGTGAAGAGCGCGCCCGGCTGGCGAAACGCCGCACCGGTGTCGGACTTCATTTCGCCGGCGATGACACGCATCAAGGTCGATTTGCCCGCGCCATTGCGCCCGAGCAGGCAGACGCGTTCGCCCGCGTCGACCTGAAAATTGACATTTTCGAGAATCGCCGGGCCACCGAAGCTGAGGTTGACGTCGAGCAGACTGAATAGAGCCATGAGCGAAGCAACGTGGTGGGCGCGAGGTTCGCGCGCAATCCCACAGCGCAACAAACGGCCGCCGCCTTGGCAAATCCCTGCCCCTCAATTCATCCGGCGATCTGAGCGCTCAGCTTTTTGGCGGCGCCACATGACGTTTTAGCACCGCGCGCAGCTGCTCGGGACCAAAGGGTTTTTGCAGAAAATCGACCACACCGGCGTGCGCTTCCGAAGCCATCACGTCCTCACCATGTCCGGTCATGATGACCACCGGCACGCCCGGCCGCAGCCCGCGCAAGCCCACTGCGACCTCCGCCCCGCCGATGCGCGGCATGGTAAGGTCGAGCAGCACAAAACAAAACTGCTCAGGATTGGCTTTGAAAATTCTCAACGCCTCATCGCCATCGCGGGCCGTAACTGCGCTATAACCCGCTTTCTCCACCACCCACTTCGCGAGCGCTCGCACCGCCTCGTCGTCATCCACCACCAATATCGAACCGCCGGTGCGCGGAGCAGAAGCCATCGGAGCGACGGTAGCCGGGGACGACGAAGCCGCCCAAATGACGGGCAGGAAAAAACGAAACACTGAACCGCGGCCCGCGATGCTCTCGACACTCATCCCACCGCGATGCTTGCGTATGATCCGTCCCGCAGCCGCCAGCCCCAGACCTCGGCCCGAAGCCTTCGTGGTGAACGACGGATCAAAAATGTGCGGCAGGTTTTTTTCGTCCATGCCACCACCGGTATCAGCAACCTCAACCACCACGTAGTCTCCTGGCTTTGAATCTTCAGCAAATTGAAGCGCCTCTAGCGCCGTTTCATTGAGTTGCCGCGAATAAGTCACGACACGGATCGTTCCACCGGCAGTGCCAATGGCCTCGACAGCGTTGATCACCAAGTTGACCAGGACCTGGCGCAGGTGCGCTTCATTGCCCCGGACCGACGGCAGATTGCCGGCAAAACCAGTCTGCAAGGAAATACCCGGCTTGAAGCTGCTTTGTGCCAGCTTAATTGCGTCCCCAACCAACCCGTCCACCGAAAGCAGGGTCAATGCATTCGCCCCGTGGCCCATCTGCGCCTGCAGCCGCTGACAGAGTTCGGCCGCACGCGTCGCCGCACGCTCGATGTGATCGAGCCGCGCCAGCACCGGCGAACCAGCCGGTATCTCCTGTTGTGCGATCGATACTGCACCGAAGATTCCAGTGAGTAGATTGTTGAAATCGTGCGCGACGCCGCCCGCCATGACTCCGATGCCTTCGAGCCGCTGAGCCTCCTGCATCTTCGCTTCGATCTGCCGCATCCGTATTTCAAGGCCATGTATCCGCGTCGACGCGTCGACCACGATCCGGAGTTCACGGGCCGTCACGGGTTTCAAAATATATTCAAACGAGTGCGTATCTCCTCTCTTTTCCAGCTCGCACCGCGCCGCTTCATCCAAAATAAAGACCACCGGTGCCAGCAGCAGTTGGCGGATTTCGCGGGCAGCCGCAACCTGCTCCAGAAACCTCCGTACGTCGAGTGCCAGCAGCACGAGGTCAACTTGAACGCCGTTTGTTTTGCTCGCCACCGTCGCCGGATCTGACGCAACCACCACGTCGGTACAATTCCCTTCACGAAGGAGGGTCACCACCGCCGCCGCCGCGTGCGCATCGGCATCGACAATTAAAATATGTTTGGAGCCAGACATAAGGTGCAAAACCGACGTTTCCCCCTAAAGAGATAACGGCAGGCCCGGATCACACATTCTCGCTTTCGCGAGGTCAACCGCCGACTGCCACCCCCCTTCGCCGGCTTGGATGAAGACTTCTCCTCAACAACACCCACCGCTAAACCGCTCAGGCTTTCGGAGGGAAAAGCAAATACCCGCCCGGCTGAATCTTGACGTCCGTCACTCCGGGATAAACCCGCTCGATCACCGAACGGGCTGGCTTCAGATCGGGCAAGATACGGATCAACGATTTCGAAATATGAGTGCCTAATCTTGGAAAATAAATACACATCCGGCCGCCATAGACAAAAATCGACGCCGCGCTCGTTTGCCGGACTCCTCTGTCCAGGAAGCTGAATTCTACCACGCTCACGGGGCGATATCGCCCGAGTTCGCTCGCTACGCGGGTCGCATCGCGGACATCCGGGTTCTTGTGGTAAAACAGAAACTCCGGCGGCGACAAATGCGGGGATTGGGAGAAATCTTCCCGGTAGCGCGCAAAGACCGGCCTGAATTTCGGATAATGCGCGTAAACCTTCGGTCCCACCTCGGTCAGGTCTGCATGTTTTTCGACCGGCACCTCAATCGGCCAAAAACCAAAATTAATGTCATAGCCGCAAACCTTTCCGCGGTCGACGTAGATCGCTACCGCGTGACCGGTTGAAATCTTGTAGTCACCCTCCTGGTTGCCCCATTGCAGAACGCGCACCCAGCTGACATCGCCTGCCGTATTCCACGCCGTGTAAACGTCGGAAAAATGCACCGACTCGACAAAGCACGAATTTCGCACGCCCAACGCCTCGTAGGGAAACGGCGGTTTCATTTTCGTCGGCGGTGCCGGCACCGGAATGAACGCCGCGCAACCCGACAGAAATAGCCCTACTGCCGTAACCGCACCGACGAAAAATACACGAAATGGTTTCATGGCGGCTTCGTTTCACACTCGCTCACAACCAGCACCGCCGTCAACGCCCCCAAGAAGTTTCCAGTGGCCGAGGCCAGAAACTTAAGCGCAAATTTCGACCAAGACGATCCGCCCCTACCGGCTAAACCTCAAAACGCGCTCCAGGCAATTGACCGTTTGTCATCTATTAAATGACAAACCTCAGAGATGGTCGGCTTTAAAATTATGACCAAAAATATCGCTGCTCAGAGGTATTTGTCATTTAATAGATGACAAATAACTTGGGCCGTGCCTCTGCAAACCCGAGAGAGGGTTGGCGAAAAGCTTTGTTTTGTTCTCTCACATCTGGACCTCAGAGCTGCAAGATTTGCCTCTTGTCCCGCTACGTTTCCGCCCCACCGCTGTTCCACGATCGCTTTCGTAGATAAACTCTCGCCTTCACCGCCAGCCCGGAGCAACGTAACCGCCCTCTCGTAATGGCTGATTTCCTCGTAACCCGCTCCGACAAACGCGAACGCGCCTTCCTCATTGGCGTGCAAACGCAAAAGATGGCAATCGGCGAAGGCGCCGAGCTACTGACCGAGCTCAAAGAGCTCGTCGAAAACCTTCGGATGAGCGTCACCCAAAGCATGCTGGTCAACCTGCGCGCCTTTACGCCTGCCACCCTGCTCGGCAGCGGTAAAACCAACGAACTGATCGAACTCGCCAAAGCCGACGGCGCCGATGTGATCGTGTTCGACGAAGCGCTCTCGCCCGCCCAACAGCGCAACTGGGAAGAACTCTCCGGTCTCGTTGTCATCGACCGACAGGAAGTCATCCTTGAAATTTTCGCCGACCGTGCCCACACCCGCGAAGCGGTGCTGCAGGTCGCCCTCGCCCGCATGGAGTATTCGCTCCCGCGCCTCACCCGCGCCTGGACCCATCTTTCCCGCCAGCGAGGCAAAGGTGCCCTCGGCGGCGAAGGCGAAACCCAGCTCGAGCAGGATCGCCGCATCGTCAGCGACCGCATCGTGCATCTCAAACACGAACTAGCCACTGTCGTTAAACAACGTGAAACCCAGCGCCGCCGACGCCTGCGGGTGCCCGTGCCGACCGCTGCAATCGTCGGCTATACCAATGCCGGCAAATCCTCGCTGCTCAACCGGCTTACCGGGGCAAACGTCCTCGCCGAGGACAAACTCTTCGCCACGCTCGATCCCACCACCCGCCAGCTCGTCCTGCCCAACCGGCAAAAACTGCTCATCACCGACACCGTCGGCTTTATCCGCCGCCTGCCGCACGGACTCGTCGAAGCGTTTAAGGCAACGCTGGAGGAAGTCATAGTCGCCGATTTCCTGATCCATGTGGTGGACGTGACCGACCCGAACTTTGTCCATCATCACGCGACCACGCTGAGCGTCCTAGCCGAACTAGGCGCTACCGGCATGCCGATCGTCACCGCCTTCAACAAGGTCGACGCGGCCGACGACACGATGCGCGCTCACGCCCGGCACCTCGCAGCGGATGGCTTTTTTGTTAGCGCTCACTCCGGGGAAGGCATTGAAGCCCTGCTCGGTCGCTGCGCGGAACTGATCGCCCATGAATTTGGTTCGGTTGAACTTTTCGTCCCTCATTCGCGCTACGACGTGATCGCGAAGCTGCACGCTCTCGGTCACGTGCAAAACGAGGAACAACGTGACGATGGCATCCTCATCCAGGGCCGTTTCCCCGCGTCACAGGCCGCACTCTTCGCACCGTTCGTGGTGAACAAATAGAAATTCTTCACCTGCGGTTTTCTTGTTTCCTCGCTAATCGACAAACGCCACCAGGGTTTTCCGCCCTTTTGCGTCCGGCTGGAGCGTAACAATGATGCCCAGCGAAAAACGCTGCTCGCGCGCAGCCACGACCGCGTTCACCAAATAGCTGTCTTTGTCGCGGCTGTAATCAGGGTCGAGCGAAAGCTCCTCTATTTTGTTCGCAGGATTTGATTCAATCACTTTGCGAACTTCAGCCAGCACAAATACGTTCTCCTTTGCGCAGGCGTCATCATTTCTGTCTGAACCCGGTAAGTGTTCATCCAGCGCGACGCCGTTGTTGCTCGATGAGTCCAATTCACCCGCCCCATTTGCAGTTGGCAATGTCGATAAGGCCAGTAACGCGGCGAAAATGATGGGTTTCACAACAGCAACCTCCCTTCGAAAACAAACATATCCGTTTCGCCGATACGATCAACCGGGTGGCCGCCTATTAATCGCGTCCCTAATTGTACAACAGTGAATGCTGCCCCCATAAACGAATGATTGAAAAAATTCGCCGCGAAGAAATTTCTGCGACGTGAACTTGTGGCTCCGCCGCGACAGACGTACGGAAGCCCAGAATGTTACACAAGACCCCAAACGTAATCGCACGTTAAGAAGCAGCGCTCACGTATCCTGTTAGCACGGCGATCTTCTGAATTTCCGCCGCCGCAGCCCGCACACGGGCACTGCGTGGCAAAAACACTTGCCTCAACTCAAATCGTACACCTGCACGCGCGACCAAAGCGGACGGAAATCTTGATTGAATGCCGCATGGAGGGGATCGATTTGGTAAGCATCGTGGGCCGCGGCGTCCTTGAACAGGACTGTAAGCCCAAAGTCGTAACTGCTATCCCGCACCGGACGCGCTTCCATCGATGCTGGCGTTCCAAAATAAAGCGCTTCTACCGCGTGAATGCCCCGCAATGACTCAAGCCCCCGCAGCATCGCGGCACGCTGCTCGGCGGTAACCTCGGGTTTCAGCCAAAAGAAAACGGAGTGTACGAGCATGAACCAGTTGTCACTGCCTTAAGGGGCTCAAGGCAAGCTACTAAAAGCGTCTCGCGCAAAGTCCGCGCTGAAACCTTGACCCAAACCGTTTCAGCCTCAATTTCCCAACCTTCTTGCCCGATGGTGTAATGGCAGCACCGGAGATTTTGGATCTCCTTGTCCAGGTTCGAATCCTGGTCGGGCAGCCATTCGACGCGAAGTCCCACATGCCAACGGCCGTTCCAGTCAGTATAAGCGTCAACGGTTTGGCGAAACGCTACGGTGCAGTCCAAGCGCTGCAGGACGTCAGTTTTGAACTCCTTCCCGGCCAAATCTTCGGGCTTCTCGGACAAAACGGTGCGGGCAAGACCACCACAATCGAGTGCCTCCTCGGCCTGCGCCAGCCTGACACTGGCATTGTTGCGATTCTGGGAGTCAATGTTCGGAACGAGCCAATCCGCGCGCGGGAGCACGTCGGCGCGCAACTGCAATTCGCTGCTTTGCAGGACAAGATAACGCCGGCCGAAGCGCTGCAGTTCTGCGCCTCGTTCTACGCCAAACCAGCAAACACCGCCAGCCTGCTGGCCCAATTCGACCTGACGGCAAAAGCGCGCGCCCCCTTTTCCTCGTTATCGAGCGGACAAAAGCAACGCCTGTTTCTCGCCCTCGCTCTAGTAAACAATCCAGAGATCCTCGTTCTCGACGAGCCGACCGCCGGACTCGACCCACTGTCTCGCCGCGAACTGCACCAGATCATCGCAGGATTAAGTGCCACCGGGAAGACAGTGCTGCTCAGCACCCACAATCTGGAGGAAGCCGGTTCGCTCTGCGACCAGATCGGTATCCTGCACGAAGGCCGGATCATCGCCAACGCCTCGCCGGCTGCTCTGATCGCTCGTTCGAGCGCAAATCCGCGGGTGTCATTCCACACCGCACTCCCGCTCGACCCTCCGCGCGTCGCAACGCTGCCCGGTGTGTTAAACCATTCGCCACAAGGAAATAGCTGGGTGGTCGGTACAAACGACGTAAATCAGACGATCAGCGCTTTGGTGCGAGAGCTGGCGGCGGCGGATAACGAATTACTGGATCTGCACATTCAACGTCCGACGTTGGAAGATGTTTTTATTGAATTAACCGGCAAGACCTGGCGCAAAATCGAAACGGAGGAAACACCGTGAGGACAGGCACGCGATTCACCGGAACGCTCCAGCACTTTCTGCTCACGCTGAAGCTGAATTTTCGAAGCGTGCAAGCACTGGTTTACGGCTATCTCGTGCCGGTATTCTTCCTTTTGGCGTTCGGTGGTGTATTCAGAAGCGAGATACCGCCGCTTCTGTTCCACATGGGCCAGCTGCTCACCATCAGCATTCTCGGCGGTGCGTGCTTCGGGCTGCCGACGGCATTGGTGGCCGAGCGCGAGCAGGGCGTCTGGCGTCGTCATCGCCTGCTGCCCGTCCGAACATGGAAACTGGTGGCAGGAACCCTCCTGGCCCGGCTTGTCATCGTGGGTTCGGCGGTCGTCATGCAGCTTCTTCTCGCCCGGCTCGTCTACCACACGCCGCTACCCCAATTCCCCGGCGAAGTGCTTCTCGCATTCCTGGCGGTCGGTTATTCCTTTCTCGGGCTTGGCCTGCTCATCGCCGCACTCGCCAACGACGTCCCGGCGGTTCAGGCGCTGGGCCAGTGCCTGTTTCTTCCGATGATTATGATCGGCGGCGTGGGCGTGCCGCTTGCGGCTTTGCCGGGCTGGGCGCAACGCATCGCTGGCTACATGCCCGGACGCTACGCCGTCGACGTCCTGCAACGTTGTTTCACCGATCCGCAAGGGCTTTGGGGTGCAGGTTTCAGTTTCGCCGCGCTCGCGGTTATTGGTTCTGCGGCTGGTTTTGCAGGGCTTAAGTTATTCCGATGGGATACCGGCCGGCGCCTGAGTCGCTCGTCGCTGAGCGGGGTCGCGATTGCACTTCTAGCGTGGATAGCTGTCGGGGCGGCAGCGGAAGCAACCGGGCGGCTTGATCCTGTGCGGCCGGAAGCCGTCGAATACGAGTCCATCAGCACCCAGCAAATTGACCAAATTACCTACGATGGTCTGCCCGGCGACAACGAGCTCGTTAGCCGACTGGCTCCGCCGTTCAAATACAACGATCCGCCAGAAAGCGTCCGCGATTTTGCCCGCAAACTTAAAACCTGGCCAAAGATTCAAACAGCCGAACCCGGCCAGGTCGTGCGTGTGCTTCTAAGCGTGGCTGCCGTAGCCGACATTGGGGCAGATCTACGAGAAGCCGAGATCGGCCGTCTGATTTTCGATGAATTGCAGTCTCGCTACGGGCGCGACGAGCTCAGTCATCTTCTCGCGTGGGTCATCCTCCGGCCCAATGACGGCACGGTCATCACTCGAGTACCTGAGCTTCGGTTGCGGCGAGAGCTCGCCGAGCCCGTCGTTCGTGAACGGTCTGTGTTCTACGCAAAGAAATACCTCGGCCGGCTCCTGGGTAAGATTCCTGATTAAAGCCAATGTCAGCACCCTTGCCCTGGGTCCGGACAGATTGGGCGCGAGTTTGCGGAAATAATCTGCGTGTCGCCCCGCCTCAGAACTCCGCCCGGAAATCGGCAGAAACGCATTGGAATTATAAAATTGTGCTATGCAGTTAGGAAAGCTTTCGCTCCTGACTTCCGCATCGACAGACCGGCTTCCGTAATACTTTTAGGTCCTCGCAAATGATTTCGCGCTTCTTACCTCTCGTGCTCCTCGCCGGGTTCAGTACTTCAATTTTGAAGGCATCCGAACCGGTACTGGTCAATCCACCCTTCGTCGTTCAGGAAAAGAAGCCCGAAGCAACTTCGCTGGGGACTACCTCCGTGCAATTCGCCGGTGATGGAGCCGGAGCCAGCACCGAAGGTCTGTCAGAACGCGTAGCTAATTTCTATGTCGCCTCCAGCGGTGCCCATTCGTTTAACGATACCTTTGCACTGCGGGGACTGACCAACACGCCAATTTTTGGCGACCCGGCTGTTACTTTTTACCTCGACGATGTTCCCCTCGGTGGGGGATTCACCGCACCCGAAAGTTTTACCGGCGTAAGCTCGGCTGAGCTGAACCGCGGTCCCGGTCAGAATACAAACTTCGGTCTCGCCGGTTCAGCGGGCGTCATCCGCCTGAGCACACCCGACCTCGCGGCAAATGCAACGGGCCAGCTCGACCTCCGCGCGGGAAATTTTTCAACGCGTGCATTCTCCGCTACTGTCCGGAGCGCCGGCGGCGGGCGGGTTGATGCGTTGATCAGCGCCCAACAGGAGGCACGTGACGGTTACATCTACAACCCACGCCTCGGAAAAGATGTCGACCATCGGCACTCGGACACCGGTCTTGCCCGGGTCAACTTTTACCCCACCGCCCAGGTCAAATTGTCACTGATCGCACTGGCCAAACACGCCCGCGATGGCGAACAACCGCTCGTTCCCTTGGGCGGACCGCTCTTCATAATCAATCGCGCAACTCCCGGTAAGATTGATCTGGATACGCTTAATGTCGGTCTCACCGCCGCTGTTTCGACGCCGTGGGGGCATTTCTCCGCCACCAGCAGCGTGAACGACTGGCGGCTCGGACCGTACCGCAGTGTGCTCGCCTTCGGTCCCGCTGAACTTGTGAACGACGTACAGTTGAAGCAGCGGAACTACAATCAGGAGCTAAAACTGGCCTCTAGCGACATCGGCGATTTTCGATGGCACTCCGGTGTGTATTTTTCGGATGGAACGACCGACGGCACTTTCAAGCGCGCCTTCGGGCCCTTTGTCTCTGAGGCTTCCTCCTACACAATCGACGCGCGCAAGCTCGCGGCCTTCGGCGAGGCTTCGTGGCTGGTGCAACCCGCCGTCACGCTCACCGCCGGCCTGCGGATTGAGGATGCAAAAAAATCAATGGATCGAGTGGAGGCAGCGCCCTTTTTGCAGGTATTTGCACTTTCTCGCGAGTCCACTGCGCTGCTGCCAAAGTTTGAGCTAAACTATACGCCAGCGCCAAATACACGCCTTTTCGGTTCCGCGGGAGCCGGGTTCAAGCCTGGTGGTTTTTCGGCCTTCACCGGCAATCGTGCACTGGCAGCCTTCGGCCCCGAGAGAACGATTGCCCTCGAAGGAGGCATTTCGCAGCAGGCTCTGAACAATGCACTGGCCTCGACCGTCCGCGTTTTTGCGTATGATATTCGTGGATACCAGATTGAGCGCTCCTTTGCGACCGGATCAACGTCGGACGACTACCTGGTGGTAAACGCGCCGAAGGCGCGCTCGATCGGCACGGAAATTGAGCTCACCTGGCAGCCGGTTTCAGGGCTGCGCCTGTCATCCAGTTTCGGGATCACCCAGGTGACACTACGGGAGTTTACTGATCCATACACGGGAATGAATTTCAGCGGCAAACCGGCTCCTTATGTTCCGCGTTACGATTGTTCATTCCGGTGCGAATATCTTCACTCAAGCGGCTGGTTCGGCGTGGTGAAGTGGGCGGTAAACGGACGGACCTATTACACCGAATCTGAGGACATCACGTTTGGCCAGCGCGCTTATGGTCTGCTCGGCGGCCGGCTTGGCATTGCCGCCGGCCGCTGGCGTGTCGCCGCGTACGCCGAGAATCTACTCAATCAGCAATACTACAGTTCGATTTCCGCCGGGACAATGCATGGAACACCGGGCTCCCCACGCACTGAAGGCATCGAAGCATCCTTCGCGTTTTAGTCGCGGTAACAGCTTTTGGCTACCTGAGGACGGCGCAATTCAGCGGCGCTTCGATTAGGCGCTCAGAACTTGATCGATACGCGATCACCGCTCAGACCGAGCCGGGTGATCGAGTCGTAAATTGCCTCATCAGAAAGCCGGTGCGTGACGCGGTCGCGTGATCGAACCGCCGCCGAACTATCGGCAGCATGAGGATCAAAGGTCACCGTATACGCGAGCAACCGGGTGCGCCGATTGTCACGGGGCGTTGCAACTTGCGTCAAAGGTTCGACCACGGCGGAACGTGCGGCCGTTGCCGAGGTGCCTACAAAATCCTGAAGTCCTACCAACTGGGCCAGAGCCTGCCCCGCTGCCTTCACGGTCGCGGTGCCCGAAGCCAGCAGCTGTTCGGGCGAGGTCGTCCCCGAAATTCCGTTGCTCGGCGCCGTCCGAACTGAAGTAAAGCTGTCTGCAGAGCCGTCGGCTGGCGTCTCCGTCTGGGCCATGGCCACAGCAGGGGTCGCCGCCGCGGCTACCGAACTTTCAGGAACCGCCAATTCTTGGGCCGGCACCATCGGTGCCCGCACCGCTACTTCGTTGTTAACCGCAAGCACCTTCTGAGGCTTGACGCTCGCGATGCGGACCGAGCTAAATGAAATCGCCAGAAGTGCGGTGGCACCCAATGGCATGCAAACACGGACCAGAGCTTTTCTTGCGGTCCAGCTGCGCCACCATGGGCGGGTTTCCACAATTGCCGCCAGCTGTTTGGCTCGAAGTGTCCGGTCAAATTCAGACCAGAACTCCACCGGCGGAAACTCTGCGCGTTTCAACTGCAGCAAATCTTCCAGGGTGACTTTCGGTCGGCGCTCCGTCTCGTTCATGGGTTGATGTATCGTTGAAGCTCAGCTTGGAGGAGCTGTTTCGCGTAGTGTAGTCGCGAGCGTACCGTCCCCACCGAGCAATTCATAATCTCGGCGATCTCTTCATGGCTTACGCCTTCAATTTCAAATAGAGTGACCACGGTGCGATGCTTGATAGACAATTTCATCATCGCCTCGTTCAATTTTTCCTGAAGTTCACGAATATATAGATCCCGATCCGCGCCTTTTTTGTCGGTCATCTGGTTTACCAGCTCGGCCGTTTTGTCCTCGTCGGTGATCTTCTCGAAACTGAAGAAAGTGCGTAACTTCGCCTTTCTCAGATGGGTCAATGTCGAGTTAACGGCAATGCGATATAGCCAGGTAAAAAAAGACGATTGCGCTTGGAAGCGGTGAATGGACTGAAACGCTTTGATAAAAGAGTCCTGTGTGAGATCAGCGGCGTCCTCACGATTTGAGGTCATATTATAGACCACGCCAAAAACCCGCTCGCGGTATTTCAAAATCAAGTTGTCAAATGCCGCCACCTCGCCTGCCTGCACGCGCTGGACGATGATCCGGTCGGAGTCGGCCTCAAGCTGTCGTTCGGGAGAAACGACAAGCGTCTTCTGCAGGGCCTTAGAGGCGACATCCATGACCGCTTAAGATGGAAAAATAACCCCGATGCGCAAATGTAAAATCCACCCTCGGTCAGGTCTGCGGACGTTCACGTAACGCACCAACCTGGCAGCGCAGGACTTCACACAAACGCATGAGCAGCGGCGCGGGCGGCAATGACAGATGAGGCGCCAGCGCCGCTTCGGCCAGCCGCAATTCCTGCTGCACGGCCTCAGTCACGACGGGAAAAACGCCCAACTCGTTCATCTGCGCAAGCCGCAAGACTGGTTGCGCCGGGCGACGACCGATAATTTCTTCGGTGAGTTCGGCCTGCGCGTTCTCCGGCAAACGCTCCATCAACGTCAGCAACGGGAGGGTAATTTTTCCGCTGGCCAGATCGGTGCCGAGAGTCTTCCCGATGCGTTTTTCATCACCAAAAAAATCCACGAGGTCGTCGTAAACCTGGTAAGCGATGCCGAGATGCCGCCCGAAATTTGCCGCCGCCTCAACAAACGGCATTGGATAACCGCCGTAACGGCTGCCTAGGTAACACGAAACGCGGAAGAGCTCCGCGGTCTTCAGGTCGATAATTCGCTGATAGTCCGCCCGTGAAATATTAGTAGAACCACGCCGTAGCGTCTGAATGATTTCACCCGCACAGACTTTCCGCATTGAGTCCGACACCGCCTGGCAAACCTCGGTCGTAGGAAAACGCGTCGCGAGATTCAGCGCATGAGAAAACAGCGCATCACCAAGCAAAACCGCTGCCGTGGCCCCATATTCGCGCGTCGCGGTGGGCCGGTTTCGCCGCACATCCGCTTCATCCATGATGTCATCATGCACCAAAGATGCGAGGTGAACGAGTTCGACCACGCTGGCAATTCGGACCAGGTCCGTCGTGACATCGCCGCCGGTCCAACCACTCGTAAAGACCAAAGCGGGACGAATGCGTTTTCCCGACGTATCGATGCAATAATCCGCCATCCCGCGAATTTCCGGTTCGAACGCTTCGAGTTGCGCGTGCATGAATACATCCAACGCCGCCATGTGCGGTTTCAACATGGCGAATACGGTGGCAAAATCTTGCGTGCCGACCGGGGGCGGCTGGATGCGGGAAGTTGCAGTCATGAGAAGAGCTTGAAACTAGGACTCCTTCAGGAAATGGCTAATCAATAACTTCGCCGTCGATGCAAAACGATCCTTGGGTGCAAATTTTGATGCTGGGTGTAGGCCTCTACGTGGCCAAGCTCTGGCTTGACGATTTCCGTGCCCGACGCGTCGGCACTCCCCACCCGAACGCGCTTCCCGGTGCGACCCCTGCGCCAGCCCGAGCCATTGTCATCGCGGCGATCGGCGGCGCGCTCATTGTAACCGCCGAGACGTGGGGCGAAAAAATTCTCGGCATCGCAGGCAAGCAATCCTCCATCACCGGCCTCTTCGCGACCTACACCTTGGTCGCCGCCATCATCGAAGAAATCATTTTCCGAGGCTTCATCGTGCTCGAGAAACGCGGAGCCATCGCGCTATGGATCAGCGCGCTCGCTGCCTCGCTGCTTTTCACCGCGCTCCATCCGTTTCTGTGGACATGGGAAGGTGCGATGCCCTGGAACGGCGGGCGCCTGAACTGGACGGGCGACCTCAAAGGCTGGTTCAGCAGCGGTGCGGTTTTTGTCTCTTCCCTTTGGTTTTACTATGTGCGTTTCGCCCGCTTCAATCCGCAGCACTCGCTGCTCCCCTGCTTTGCCGCGCACGCCACCAAAAACCTTGGCGTGATCCTGATCAAGGCCGCCCAGGGCTTTCTTGTCGGCTGGTGGTAATAATTAGCTAGTCGAGGTCCGTTTTCGCAAATTCTCGGGCCGATCTCATGTAGCGGTGATGCTTTCGCTCAGCAACTTACGCCGCAACAAAGCCGTTCGTAACATTTTCGAGGAGGTTCACGTATGAGCCGATGCAAGCACATCAAATCCTATGAAAAACTCCTTCTCATCCAAATTCGCCCTGACCGCCCTGGTCGCCGGGGCTTTGATCCTCTCCTCCAACTCCGCTTTCGCCGCCGCCAAGACCCACACTCGCACCCGCACCGGCACGTACCAGAACAGCAACGGCAAATCCGGAACCTTCACCGACACTACAACACATAGCCCAGGCGAAACGCAGCGCCAAGACTCTTGGACCAACCAGGACGGCAAGACCGGCACGCACGAGTCCACCCGCACGTGGGACAAAACTACAGGCACCGGCGCGGTCTCCAGTTCCACCACCCTGCCCGACGGCAAAACGTCTTCGCGCACCGGCACAATCGTCAAGACCGGTGATAACACCTACGAGGCCAAAGGCACGTTCACCAACCCCAATGGAAAGGTTGCCACCTACGATGCCGTGACCACCAAGACCGCAACCGGTCGTACCACCCAAGACACGATTACTGGTCCCAACGGCAAACAGACGACGGTCAACAGCACTGTGACCAAGGAGGGCAAAGGCGAAGTTGAGCGCGCTACGACCATCACCGGTCCCAACGGAAAAACCGAACAAAAGAACGTCGAAACAAAGGTTAACCCCGACGGCTCCGGCACCCGTACCGTCCAAATTACCAAGCCCGACGGCACAACCGAAACGCGCACGGAAAACTTCACCACCAGTTCCACGACCGCTTCGACTGGCAACTAATCGCTCGCAGGGACTAGCCGCACCCGGCGTTCGAGCACCGCTCGGACGCCGGTACTATTTTCAGCTTTCGCAATACGGCCGCGTGAACGCCCTCGATAAAAGATTCTCCCAAATGCACCGCGCCTTTACGGGCGCGGCTACAACGTCGAATCGTCAGCCGCATGAATGTAACCACACCCATCTTATCGCGGGGCTCCCCATGAAACCCAGCTGTGTTATCACAAAATAAAACTTTGCCCGGCCCGGTAACATTTCCCGCCGCCTCCACGTATGCCGAGGTATCATGAATAAACTATTTTTAATCGCCACTTGCCTTACCGCCACGCTTTTCGCCCTCGGCGCACCTGTGCTCCACGCCCAGGCGTCCGTCGCTCCGGCCACGCAACACCGCGGCTGGAATCCGCGCCAGATGAAGACCGAGCTAGGTCTGAGCGACGACCAAGTCGCCAAGATCAAAACTGAGTTCCGCGCACAAAAAGATCCATTGAAAACACAGGCCCAGCACGTGAAGGCCGCACGCGCCGATCTGCGTCAAGCCATCCAATCCGGCGCTTCGGAGTCCGAACTCCGCACGGCTGCCGCCAAGCTCGGCTCCGCCGAAGGCGATCTCGCTGTCGTGCGAGCCGCGGTGTTTGCCCGCATCAAACCCATCCTCACTCCCGAACAGCTCGCCAAATTTCAAGAGCTACAGTCCCGTCGCTGATTTTATCGACCACGCCGTTCAGATTGCTATTGATCACACGCCAGACAAATAACTTCCCCTTGTGGTTAACGACGACGCTGAACTCGTGGCCCGCGTCCGGGCCGGATCGCCCGACGCGTACACCGAATTGGTCCGCCACAACCAGCAACAGGTATTTTCCATCCTACACCGCTATGAACGCGACATCCATCTGGTCGAAGACCTCGCGCAGGAAACCTTCCTCAAGGCCTGGCGCGCGCTCGGCAGTTTTGACGGTCGCGCCCCGTTCCAGCACTGGCTTTCGCGCATCGCCGTTCATGTTGCCCTCGACCACGTCCGCCGGCGGAAACGGTTATCCGGCACCATCTCGCTGCCCGAACTCGGAGAAGACTCTGTGGCTTGGTTGCGGGATGAACTCCCGCCGCGCGAGTTGCAAGGTCGGCAGGCCCGGGAAATTCTCGAACTCGCCATGCAATCCCTTTCACCG
>Ga0302323_100000151_pt1 | contig 51320 bp, 38 predicted proteins | sample Fen_T0_3_FD_201950 | JGI IMG/M metagenome (GOLD analysis project Ga0302323, IMG submission 201950) | Peat permafrost microbial communities from Stordalen Mire near Abisko, Sweden - Fen_T0_3 | ecosystem: Environmental > Terrestrial > Soil > Wetlands > Permafrost | place: Sweden: Abisko...
AACGGTGTCACAGTCAAAGGTTCCGATGCGGCAATGAACTGGTTGGACGTGTTCTGGGCTTGCCCGTTTCCAGTCCAAGATCTGATGCTCTGCGATCTCGGCAGCTCGACATTGGGCATATGCCAAAGTTTCCCAGTGTTGTTGCTGGTCAACCCGGTCCGTCCCAGCGGCACGCAGGCGGGCAGGCCGGAAGCGGAAGTCCTGCTGGCTGCGCGGTTTTCGGGCTGCATTGACGACAGCGAATTGTCGAATGGGCCCCAGCTCGAAAGCTTGCGGAACCGGCTGGGCACCGCAGGCTATACGCTCAAGAGCTATGGCGGCGGTCTGCACGCGAGCGCATCCAGCATGGCACTAGATACTTTGCCCAGCGTACCGGAACAAGCGCTGGAGCTCTGCGGTATCGCTGAACAGCTGGCACAGTTTGCTGTCGCGGCTCGCGCTGAGCCCGTGGCGCCGCTGGTCACCGAGTGACGTGGCTGGGCAGGTAAGCGTGAAATGATCGGCCCGGCTCGTCGCCAAGGCTGCTCAAGACTGCTCAAGATGTCAGCCTACATTGAGCTATTGCGCATCCCGGTGTGATCGATTGCACGAGCTAGAAATGTCAACTGGGCGATGCTAACTGACGGAAAAGGCTTTGGTTTCCTTGACCCCGCCCGGCCCCATCGGCTCGGCGGCGTTCGTCACGTCTCACGCTTGCAGGACTGCGTTGAGCGTGTCCATGAATTCCCTGATGTTGATTGGCTTGGTCAGGTAGCGAAAGAAGCCTTGCTCAAGACCCAGCTCGATATCGCGGGGACTGGCGTTTGCGCTCAGGGCAACCACGGGAATATGCGCGGTGGTTGGATCTTCACGCAGGAGCTTCATCGTGGCCACACCGCTGATGCCAGGCAAGTTGATGTCCATGAGGATCAGCGTCGGCTTGGCTCGGCGCGCCAGCTCAAGCCCGAGGACGCCGTTCACGGCGGTGAGGAGCTGCATATCCGGGCGCCGCGCGATGAGCTGCTCCACCAGCTTCATATTGGCCGGGTTGTCTTCGACGTAGAGTAGGGTGTGTTGCGGACCCTGCTGCGGTAGGGGTTCGGTCTCCGCCACTTCAGCAGCAGCATCGGGGCAGCCGAACACCAGTTGCGGCGCAGCGATCGAGAGTAGTTCGACGGAAAACACAGTGCCCACGCCAGGGCTGCTGGTTACGGCAATGCTGCCCCCCATGAGCTTGACGAGCCGCTCCGTTACCACCAAGCCGATCCCAGTGCCAGCCACGCCGCCCGTCGCCTCCTGCCCTAAGCGATTGAATGGCTGAAAGAGTTGGGCGAGGTTCTCCTGCGACATGCCCAGGCCGCTGTCGGTCACGCTGATTCGCGTTCGCTGAGGGCTACCGGTTCTGCCCGGCGCCGCACCTGGTACATCCGCCAGCTCAACCTCAGCCACTTCGACCAGCACCGTACCCTGCATTCGATTGTACTTGATCGCGTTGGAGAGGAGGTTGATGACCACTTGCTTCAGTCGCGTCCTGTCGGCACTAACATAGACCGCCCGATTGAAGTGCGGAAACGACATCGTGACCGCGCGCTGCTGCGCTTCGGAATCGAGCATCGCTGCGCACTCGACGAAGACTTCATCGAGCGAGACGGGCTCCGTCGACAGCGAGACCTTGCCCGATTCAATCACCGCAAGATCCAAGATTTCGTTGATCAACGCGAGCAGATGCCACCCCGCCTTCAGGATATGCACCAGGCTCTGCATCTGCGATGGTGTCGGCGCTGGGGAATCGGACTCCATCAATTGGGCAAACCCGAGAATCGCGTTGAGCGGGCTGCGTAGCTCATGGCTCATCCTCGAAAGGAAGTCCGACTTTGCCAGGTTGGCCTGCTCTGCAGCCAGCTCGGCCTGCTCTGCCGCCAATTTGGCTTGCTCGAGTGTGCGTCGGGCGAGTTGCCGCTCGCTGATGTCCCGCAGGATCCCCGTGCAGAAGGCAATGCCACCTAGGGACATTGGGCCCAACGCGATCTCGATTGGGAAGGTCGAGCCATCCTCGCGTTGTCCGATCAACGCGCGACCGAGGCCCTGCGCGCGGGCGTCGCGGCTCTGAGCGTCATTGGGAAGCGTACCAAGGAGCTCGGCTTGACTGAGTTCGGGGACAAGGCAGCCGAGCTCCTTTCCGACGAGCCCCGCTGCGCCGTACCCAAACATCGCCTTAGCTGCTGGATTCGCCGTCTCGATGATACCGCCTTCGACGCGCAGCGTGATGATGCCGTCCGCCACGTTATTGAGGATTGTTTGTGTCCGCGCGGCACTGTCAAGTACCGCCTGATTCAAGGCATACTCTTTGGTGACGTCGCGGAACACCAGCACAGCGCCGACCACCGCGCCGCTGTGGTCACGGATCGGTGCGCAGCTGTCGGCGATGTCACACTCTTGGCCGTTGCGGGCAATCAACACCGTGTGGTTGGCTAAGCCTTTCACCGTTCCATTGGCCAAGGATTCCATGATCGGGATAGTGGAGGGAAGCCGCGTCAACTTGCTGATGATGACGAAGACGTCACTTACGGGGCGACCGGTAGCCTCCGCAAGGCTCCAACCGGTGAGACGCTCAGCTGCAGGGTTGAGCCGGGTCACCTTGGCTTCGGTGTCGGTGGCGATCACGGCATCACCGATAGAACTTAGTGTGACCGCAAGGCTCTCCTCGCTCTTGATGAGGGCGCTGTTAGCTTGATCGAGGACCAGATTAGTCTCCCCCTGAATCGTGAGCAAGCGCTTGGTTTCTGCAAGGACGCGCGCCTCGAGCCGTTGCTGCGTCTGGCGATAGACCAGCAAGGCGAACAGCAGCGCAAACACCAACGTCGTGATGCAAGCGACGGCGATTGTGGCCAACATGAAGCGCATGTCCGACTGAAAATCGGCGTCGTGCTTCTCCAACACGCCCTGCTCGTGCTCGACGAAGGCACCCATCTCAGCGCGGATTCCATCCATCAACCGCTTGCCGCGACCACTTCCGACCGCCGACTTTACGGCAGCCATGTCCTCGTTCCGGCGCATTTCGATGACTCGCGCCATCTCCGCCAACCTGGCTGTCACCAATGGGGCCAGCGTGTCCAGGTGCTCCCGCGAAGGCGCGTCCATGGGCCGTTTGCGCAATACGTCTAGTTGGCCAGGGATGCCGTCGCGCACCGCCAGGTACGGTTCGAGGAAGGATTCGTCACCGGTGATTGAGTAGCCGCGTTGGCCCGTCTCAGCGTCTCTCAGCGCACCGAGCAAAGCGTCGGCGCGCATGATGATGCCGAAGGATTGCTTGCGCGCTTCGGCAGCTGCCGCAATTTGGCGGAAAGCTGTTGCCGATGGCAACACCACCAGCGCCGTCAAAACCAAAACTGCTGCTAGCGCGGCAGTCGCACGGTAGTTCACCTTCAAGGACAATTCTCCTTCCACCCAAGAAAGTTATTCTTGGGTTTTGGCACTCCGCGACACCACCGCTACTTTGGTGCCATCACCGGCCAGCGGCTGTCATGAAAGCGGATGCTTTCAGATCGTTGGTGTGGTGGCTACCACGCGCGATGCCTCGCAGCATGGATTGACTAGGTTTTGCCGTCCCCCTGCGAACGCTGCCCCTCGGAAGGGCGTATTGGCGCTGCTCCGGGGCAATGGCCGGCGTGGGTCTCGCATGCGAATGCCGACACAATCGGCTGCGCGAACGCGACTCCGCGTTCCGATGCGCGGTGTCACTCAAATTGAAAGTAGTCAAGATTGAGCAGTGCAGCTCGGCTTGCGTCGTTCGGCAAGGTTGCTTCGCCAAGGTTTCGGCGAAACGTGCACCAAGGCGCTACGTGCCTGATTGGTTTACCCGTCGCAGCAGGATCCCAGCCTTTGGCTCCAAGACGCGGAATGTGAATGACTCGGTCAGAAAGAGCTCTACCTTCTCACGATCGTGCGTCGTGTAGCCAACCGACGCGTCTTGCCCCACCGTGAGCTCGTAGTCGCCTCCACGCATGGAGATGAGCGTAGCTCCTTCTTGCAGAGCCGGTGCCCAAGTGACTCTTCCGCCAATTATCGTATCTTCTATGCGCTTGCGTATGGGGTAGCCATCGTCGCCATCGGCAGTCAATTCGTCGTAAGCCACTCCTCCGAGCGCCAATGCGTAGGGACCATTGATCCCGGAGAGTCGCAGTTTTTCTGCGGCGGCGCTGACCGCGCGTGGCCATTCCAAGTTGGAACCCACGTCAATGGGCAGGTGAGGACTCGCCGCGACAATCCCGGTTATGCCCCCAGCTTCGAATCCGTGGAAGATTGACGTATCCTCGGCTCTGGCTAACCGTTCTGCGGCGGTGATTACCGATTGCAGCTCAAGGTCTAGCGCACCTCGATCGGCGCAATCAAGTTCTCGAATACTCAGGTCGAAAGGCGTCCTCAGCTCCACCAGCGGCCGCACATCGCGAATCGAGTGGCTTACATGTGCAATTGGCGTGGGCTTGATCGGGATCACTCGCCCCGTGTTAACTGCACCGAATCGCCACCCATGTGGTCCGGAAAAGTTGACGAGTTTTCGACCGGCAAGGTGCAGTTCTAGTACTCGACGCGCCTCGCCGTCGATCTGCGACCAAGCAACATTGCTAATTGGAGCCAACTCTCGGTTTAGTAGATCCATTACTTACTCACTTTCAGGCTACCTACGCCAAGCGACGACGGGACGTTGCTATCGCTCGTTGCTCCCGATTTTCCGGTCATGGCTTGTTCCACCAGAGTGATGGGACCACTCGAGTTGAGGTAGCGTTCAACGTTTGAGGCGAATGCGGAATTATTCCGTCGAAGCCACTCTAATATCATCATTGCATGTTCAATTTCCTCATTCATATTGTGAAGCAAGATCGCGCGCAGCCCATCGTCAGTGCAGGCGTCCGCACGCTGCTGGTACCAATCAACTGCGTCAAGTTCCTCCTTAAGCGAAACAATCGCTCGATGCTGGTTCTGGGTTGCTTCTGATAGCAGCGTCGACGATTCGTGATTCAGTTCAACTGTCATCAAGCACACGACCCCTCCGACGACGGGACGTCTGAGACGCTCCGGCCATCTACCTATTTGGAACGAATTGCAGTGGGTTTTGCAGCGCAATCCAGCGGGCGACGAAAAGCCTCTTCAAACTGCTTCTCGCGGTCACCAACCGGAAGGTGCCAGCCATTGATGCTGAGCCTGTTGCAGGATTGGTGCCGAAGGCGACTCAAGGTTCAAAACCCCAAATACGTCGCTATTTTCTACTGTTTTTTCGCAAAATGCCAAACTGCGCCACGCGCTTTCGCCATTTCTCGGTAGCCGAGGCAAGTATCGCACGGTGTGGCACGTCGTGCGATTGCCCGGTGACGTGACCGCGATGGTCCAACCAACGGGGATGTCACCCGTGTAGTGGCCAAAGCGAGGAGTCTGCTGCACGAATCGGTTCGGCCTTTGCCGTTGGTCGCTGGTTTCTTCAAGGCTCTGACTCGTTCGCGAGGGCACCTCATTGCTGAGAATGCTCCGCTGCGGCAACAGCTCATCGTGGCATTCCGGAAGGTCAAGCGTCCTGCGTTCAAGGACTCCGAGCGCGGTCTGCTGGGTCTGCTTTCACGCATCCGTTCATGGCTGGCAGTATGCTGTCCTGTTGGTAAAGCCCGAGACCATTTAGGATGATTTGGTTGGTCCGGCGCGGTGACGGCATTCGGCGGTCAAACTTGCGCACCGAGGTCTGATCACGCCATTCTGCGTCGGATCCGCTGAAAGCCGCGACTATTTACCTAGGTGCAGGGCGGTGCCGCCAAACCGAATCTCTACGCGCAGCTTAGCCCGATTGAGCGGTTCGCGTACATGTCGGAGTTGTGCCGAACCCAGTGGGAAGCTTCTGGACGGGTCATCGTGGAGCTTCCGCGATCTGCTCATTCTGCTGTCGGATGGGGGCGTGCACTTCCTGCTGATTGGTGGCGGGCCGAGCACAGGATCTGGCGGACGTTGAGTGGCTTCGTAAACATCCCGAGGACGCGTAATCCCTTCAGTGTCTACACCGGTTGGCTCACTTGAAAAGCTCCGCGACCCACGCACCTTGGGGTCGTTTGGGATCGAGGGCCACGCGGACCTCTTGACCCTCTTGCAGCGCCTTGACTTCTGCCGTCTGGTGAACGAAGCGCCACGCGTCAAACTCGCGTGAATCATGCGCGAAACGAAAGTGCAGGTAGGCACGATCCTTGAACTTAGTGATCTTGGTAATGCGCCCCGGGACAACTATTCCTCGAAACGCGCTCCGGGCCGCACGCAAGCGGATCGTGAGCACGAGTGCAACCAGCACACTACTAACGGCTGCGAGCCCAACGAAGATGACGGCAGAAGCTGGATCCATACGCTCGAGGGGTTGCTGCTCTAGCACCCTGCCTGCAGAGAATACTGGCCGCGAATCGCAAGAGGAGTGATTTTTCTTGTTCCAAGTTTGCGAGGAGTGAAGTAAGTTACCGAGTCGTTTGGCAGTTTGTTTAGACGTTGGGAGGACTCTTCGTGAAATCACTGCACTTGCTCGCCGCAACGGCGCTGGGGCTCACATTCTGCTTTTCAACTTCCGCTGCATTGGCGTGCGGAAGGGACAAGCCAACTGGGAGCTGCGCGAAACAGCTCAGGGGGCCAATTAGCCTTCCCGCTGATGACGCGGTTCATGTCTATACGCCCGCGTCCTTCGAATGGTGGTATTGGACCAGCCATTTGGAGGCTGAAGATGGGCGTAAGTTCGGGTTTCTCGATATTGTCTATACTGGTCTGTACGAGGCCTCACCCGGAATGGTCGGGCCGCTTCAGTGGTCCGATACGACCATCAGTGACGTCTCCGAGGGCAAGTATCACTTCCCGGGGCGTGCCTATTTGCCCGAACCCGCAATCAAGGTTTCCAACGGGTACAGCTTCAGCATTGGGGAAAACAATGTTGTCGGGGGCGACGGCCACGATGTCATCCACGCTGTTGTCAATGACGGACTAAAGGAATATGTCGTCGACTTGAAGCTCGAATCCGAAAAAGCGCCTGTGCAGCACATGGCAGGCGGCTACATCTTTGACTACGCGCGGACTAGGATGGCGACCCAGGGGACGATTGCGATTGATGGAAAGGTCCTCCATGTCCACGGAAGCACCTACTTCGACCACGAGTACGGCGACCAACTCTATGTCATGGCAACCGTGAAGGACTGGACTTGGATCTCCGTTCAGCTCGATGACGACAGCGAATTGGTCGTTCTGGTTCTGAATCGGCTCGATGGAACGCAAATGGCTTGGGCAGACTTGACCGACGAACACTGCAAGACGACACGCTTTGATTCAAGTGAGTTCGCGTTGCAAGCCGTTGGCACGTGGCAGCAGTCTAGCGTTTGCACCTACCCAATGGGTTGGAACATATCGATCCCGCGTGCTGCCATCAACCTCAACGTGAAATCGAGTATCGTTGACCAGGACATCTACGTTCCTGGGATGGATCATTACTACGAAGGCGAGGCAACAGTGACAGGTTCGTATCGCGGTCCAACTAGTGGGCGCGCTGTGGTCGAGTTGACCGCATTTTGCGGCTTCTGAACCCAAAGCGGAGCGCAAGATTGGGAGCGATCAGCGCATTTAGCGAGTTATGCCGTGCTCGGCATAACTCGCGCTCTTCGAGTGGCGTTCCCAGCAGGACGATGGCGAGTAAGGAAAGACAACTATCTCGACATCCAAAAAAGCAGCAGCTGTCACCCGGACACTCTGACGCGCATGAAATACTGATCGTCGACAATGGACAGCACGAGGCTCGCTAGATTGCAGTGACTACGGTCATCGGGGCGGATGGAATTTTTGGCTGCGCCTGGACGAAATAGCGCACGTGCCGCCCCGGCCTTTCGCTGGTAACAGCCTCGTGCGTATTGAAGGCCAGCGCAATTGGGTCGACACTAATGGTCATGCGAACCGCAAGCCTCTGCGCACTCCTGTTTACTTTCGGCTGCTCCAGTTCGACCGACGATAAACCGCTGGTCGGATCGGGCGGTACCACGACCGGCGGCACGCTGACGAGTACCGGTGGTACCACGGGTACGAGTACCGGTGGTACCACGGGTACGCCCACCGGAGGCACTGCACCCGGGAGCTCCGCCAGCGGCGGGCCCACGGGTGGCGCCATCAGCGGCGTGGCTTCGAGCGGTTCGTTTAGCGGCGGATCGTCCAGCGGCGGCGCCAGCAAGGGTGGTTTCTCGAGCGGCGGCGCCAGCAAGGGCGGCTCTGCAAATGGCGGTACGAGCGGCGCCGGAATGTCCAACCGCGGCGGCAACGGAGGCCGTGGAGGGCAGTCGAGCGGGGGCTCTGCGGGCGCAGTGCAAGGCGGCGCGGCGACGACCGGCGGCAGCGGTGGTGCCGGTGGCTGCGTGCAAAATCTAGCCTGCAAATTGGCGGCTCCCCCCAGCACGGGCGACATCCATCAAGATTGCGTCGATCGAATCAATCAATTCCTCACGCAGTGTGCGTGTCTGCCCGCATTGACACGCCGAACCGACGGAGAAGCCTGCGCCGATCAAATGGCCGAGTACGACGCCGCTCAAAACACTGCCCATGCCGGCATAACCGCCAAAATCTGCCAACCGGGCGGCTCACAAAATGAATGTCCGGGCTATTCGTCCAACACCCAGGTGATCGGCCTGTGCATGCAGCAGATGTGGGACGAGGGCCCGCCTCCCACCAGTTCATGCACCGGCACCTGCTACGAAGAGCATGGGCATTTCATCAACATGACCGACACGTCCGTCACCAAAGTGGCATGTGGCTCTTACACGACGTCGAGCGGCAAGGTCTGGGCAGTGCAAAACTTCTCGCGCTGAGCAAATAGCGTAAAATCAGCGCAGAGGCCGCGGGAGGCGCGGCCCGCGCGGTAGGAAAAGCACGCGCCCGCGTGCTTGCTGGTGGGCTAGCTCAGCCACGTTGGCCGCCATTCTGGAGCTTGGGGGACGCAATTGCGCACCGTGAAAGCATTGGCGTTTTCGGGAAAGTGGGACCGAGGCTGGTAGCGGTCGCTAGCCTGCCCGGCGTGGTGCCGAGCGTGCCGATCCGCGAGTTTACAATCGTTCGAAACCCGAGCGTGTTCGTGTGCTGGAACGCCGGAAGAGTTGAACTTACCTCTTGACACCGAGCGTAGGTAGCGCGATCGAAAATCCGCGCAAACCGAAGATTGGTTCCATTCTCGGTGCCGCCCACACGTACATCCAAAACTACCGGTAGGCTCGCGCAGCCAAACCTGACACGTCACACTACGAGGCGGCAGCATGAGTAGTGGTCCCAATCCAGGGCTCGGGGAGGTCGTGATTCAGTAGCGAACGTCGCCTATTCGGCGCGATTGGACCATCGAGGGTCGTTGGGTTCTCACACCTACGGCCCTCGATGCATTTAGAGCATCATCAACGCAGCCGTCCACTCACGCGTCGACAGGGACCGATTCAAGTTCATCCACCCGATTGTATCGCTGTTGCAGCTTGAGCACGAGCAACATGCTCACCGGAAGCACTATCAACGTCAGGGCTGCCGCCGTCAGGGTCCCACCCACCACTACGACTGCAATGGGCTGCTGAGTTTCGCTGCCTATGGCGTGGGACATTGCCGCAGGTACGAGGCCCAGAGCGGCCAAAAGCGCTGTCATCAAGATGGCGCGCAACCGAGCGATCGAACCACGCCACACCGCTTCCTCGGGCCCATCTCCAGCAGCAACACGAGCACGAATGGCTGCGACGACGAGCACGCCGTTCAACACCGCCTGTCCAAGCAAAGCGATGAACCCAACTGCCGCCGACACGCTCAGGGTCATCCCCGCCACACCAAGGGCGAAGATGCCACCCGCGAGAGCCAAGGGCACATGCGACAGGATCACGGTAGCATCCAACCACCCGCCAAACGCCGAGAACAACAGAATGAATGTGATGATGAGCGCCAACGGCACCACCAACCGCAGACGAGCCATCGCGCGTTCTTGGTTCTCGAATTCCCCGCCCCATTCTGTTGAATAGCCGTCCGGCAATCGAACGCTCGACTGAACCTTCTGTCGTGCTTCCGCCACGAACGAGCCCAGGTCACGTCCCCGGATGTTCATGCGTACGCCGAGGTAGCGTTTTCCGCCTTCGCGCGTGATTGCGGCGCGCCCAGACGTCAGGTGAACGTCGGCGAGCGCTGCCAAAGGTACTATGGTCCCATCCGGCGTTGGGATCCGTACGGCACGAATCGCATAGACGTCCTCCCGTGTTACGCGCGGCAAACGTACGGTGACATCGAACCGCTTCTCTCCTTCCCAGAGCTCGGAAGCGGTGTGGCCAGCCATGGCCGTTTCCACCTCGTCCTGCAAATCCGCAACGTCGAGCCCGAACCGCGCTAGTGCCCCGCGGTCCAGATCCACAGCGACTTGTGGCACGTTGCCGGCCCGCACCAGCGCGACCTCCGAGGCTCCCGGAACGGCAGCAATCAGGTCCTTCGCCTGCTGCCCCAATTGCTCGAGTTGGCTCGTGTCGTCGCCGTAGATCTTCAGGGCGATCTGCCCCGGCTGCCCAGAAATGTTATCCGCCACGTTATCGCGAATGGGCTGCGAGAAATTGAACTCAATTCCGGGAATTTCCGACAAATTCTTCGACATCTCCCCGATCAATGGGTCAAGTCCCATTCGCCAATGGTCCAACGGCGCTAGCTGAATGAATGCCTCGAGATGGTTCGGCAGTTTTGGATCGGTTCCGTCCTCGGGGCGCCCCAACTGTGTCAACACACTCTCCACCTCGGGCGTTCGGCGCAGCAGCTCCTTCATCCGAGGAATCAACTTGCGACACTCCGTCACGCTCAAATTGCGCGGCATCGATATCTGAGCGTAGAGCGCGCCTTCGTTGAGCGATGGCAAGAATTCTGACCCGAGACGGGGCGCCAAAACCATGGAGCTAACAAACACGCCAAGCGCCAAGATCAGAACCGTGGCGGGACGACTAAGCGCCCAACGCAGCGTTGGCTCGTAGCCGCGCTGCGCCCAGCGCAGTAGCGGAGATTCTCGCTCCTTTACACCTTTGCGCAAAGCAAACAACGATAAGACCGGAACCAAGGTGAAACTCAACACCATGGCGCCCACCAGCGCACTAACAACGGTGTTCGCCATCGGCGAGAACATCCGGCCTTCGACCCGCTGCAGCGAGAAGATCGGCAGGTAGGCGGCAATGATGATCAACAATGAGAAGAGGGTGGGACGTGCCACCTCGCGAGCCGCCTCCTCGATCCGACTGACCAAAGAGGTTTTCGCGTGTTCGTGCGTCTTTGGGATGACGTGGAACAGATGCTCCACCAAGATGACCGCCCCGTCCACGATGATGCCAAAGTCCACAGCTCCCATGCTGAGCAAGTTGGCGCTCATGCCCCGCATACGCAGGTAGGCGAACGATGCCGCCAGCGACAGCGGAATGACCGTCGCCACAATTAGCGAAGCGCGCAGTGACAGCGTGAACGCAAAGAGCACTAGAACGACGAGTATCGCCCCCTCGAGCAGATTGTGAAACACCGTGTGCAGAGTGGTATCGACCAATTCACTGCGATCGTAGAATGCCTGAATCTCGACCCCTGCGGGCAGCCCGCGATTGCGCAGCTCGGTCAGCCGAGCACGCAACGCATCGAGAACCTGAGAAGGGTTCTCTCCCTTGCGCATCAGGACGATCCCCTCCACAACATCGTCTTCGCCGTCGCGTGACACGAAGCTCTGACGCGGAGCGTGCCCTTCGACGACCGCCGCAATGTCGCGCATGCGCACCGGAACGCCTTTGAATTCGGCGACCCGGGTATTGGCGACATCATCCATGTTACGAAAGGTGCCGAGGCTTCGAATCACGAAGCTCTCAGCGCCGCGTTCGACGAACCCACCGCTCGCATTCTCACTGGCCTTCTGCAATGCCTTAAATACGTCATCGAGGTGCACCCCGTAGGTGGCCATCTTTGACGGATCAGGTTCGACATGGATCTCGCGAATCATCCCGCCGAGCGAGATAACGTCGGCAATTCCCGGGACGCGCAATATCGCGGGACGCACGGTCCAGTCCTCAATGGTGCGTAGGGTGAGCGGATCCTTGCCCTTGCCGGCTAGTGTGTAGCGGTAGATCTCGCCAATGGGCGTCGCCAGGGGCCCCAAAGTGGTTTCGACGCCGACTGGTAGATCCGCGCCCCGAAGTCGCTCGAGTACGATAGGCCTCGCCTCGCTCATTGTAATGTCGTCGTCAAAGGTGAGCGTAACGTACGACAACCCAAACAGCGAGATGCTTCGCAGGCGCGTCAAATGAGGCGTACCGTTCAGAGCGCGTTCGAGCGGAATCGAAATCTTGCGCTCCACTTCCTCTGACGGCTGCCCGTTGAACAGGGTGATGATCTGGACCTGCGTGTCACTCGGATCCGGAAAAGCCTCGATCGTGAGTTGACGAAAGGAAAACCATCCCGCGATGGCCAATCCAACCGCAAAAAGCAGTGCGCCCAGCCGATTGTGGAGGGCCTTTCCAATCAGTGCCTCGAGCATGGTTCCCCAACACTACTTTGAGATTGCCATCTGATTATCGATCAATACGGCACCGCGTTCGGCAATGATCTCGCCGACACGCAATCCGCTCGCCACGAGTGCAATGCCTTCGCGCACTGGTCCGACGATGAGGTCACGTCGCTCGAATAGCCCGTCTGGCCGCTCGACGTAGACGTACTGCTTGGCGCCGTCCGATACGAGCGCCGATGCCGCAATTTCTACAGCGCTTGCGCCCGCTTGCGACTCGAATTCCACTTTGGCAAAGGTATTCGGCCGTAGCGTCCCCTCGGGGTTGGGCAGCGTAACCCGCACCGCAACGGTATGGCGATCTGGATCGACAGCAGCCGCCACCGTGTCGACTTTGGCATCAATCGTTGCATTATCAACTATGACGCGGGCAGGTGTGCCTGAACGAATTCCCGAGATGTCTGATTCGAATAGCTCTGCCACGACCCAGACACTCGACACATCCGCTACCACGATCGGCGTAGCACTCGAATCGATAGCGACCTCTTGATCGGGCAGAATATTCTTCTCCACGACCACACCGTTGCGCGGTGACTTGACCATGAACTCGTTGTCCGACACGGCCTGCACCTTGAGCGAGGCCATGCGCGCGTCCGCGACTCGATGAGCTAGCTCGGCCTCCTTGAGCTGTTGAGCTGCCATGATCTCGTCCTTGGCCGGCAAAGCCTGTGCTTGCACGATGGATTTAACTCGATCGAGCGCGATTCTCGCGGTCGTAAGCTCAACGTCCGACTTCATGCGTTCCGTCTGCAGTGTGGCCAAATCGGGGCTAGCCACCGAGAACAACGCCGTTCCCACCTTGACGCGTTGTCCAATTTCGACGAGCACTCGCCCAACGCGCCCCGCCAGCGGAACGCCTACGCGCGAGGTCTTCGTCTCATCCACGCGAACATGAGCCGGGTATGGATCGGACCAGCGCTTCTGCGCGGCAACGACCGTTCCCACCTTAACTTGGTCCCAATGCGGCGAGCCCTTGACGAATCCGACGGCCTTTGGCGCCATTAGGATGCGCGGATCCTTTGCTGGCGGTAGGGGCATTGCACGTCGGTAGCTGGCAGCCCCAGCAATCGCGACTCCACTGATCCCCACGGCGACCAGGGCACCGAGGACCCCTCGACGGTGAAAAAAGCCAGTTGAACCAGGTTTGGGGGCTCGAGCAAAAATGGAAGGTTCAGTCATAGCAATTAGGCACTCTGAGTCTTGCGCTTCGATAGAGCTTGGTTCCTGGGCGACATCATCGGTATTCATTGCGGCGGGCCTCCGGCAACGTCGAGACCGAAGACGCGACGCAGTTGACTTCGAATCTGAAACAGCGCGTATCGGGTATCGATCAAATCTAGAGCCAGCTCGCCCCTCTGCCGTCGCGCCAGCAGCAGGTCGGTCATACTAACCTGCCCCAAGCGATAGGCTTTCTCGGTGGCATCGAGAACATTGACGCCGAGCGGCAGGGCGCGGTCCTTAAGCATCGTGAGCTTCTGCGCCATAAGCTGTTCGGCTCGAACGTAGTACTGTGCCTCGCTCGTCGCAGTCAGGGCCGTACGGCGAGCCTCGGCCGAAAACTGCTCGGCACGTTCGAGGGCCTGGGTCCGTTGATGCTGGCCACGGTCAGAGACCGGTAGCGGAAGCGCCACGAAGACCCCGAAGGTATGCGGCTGATTGCCGGCGACCGTGAGATTGTCACGCAGATAGCTGACACCCACTAGTGGATCGGGAATGGCGCGGTTCTCGAACAGGCGTGCCTGTTCGCGTTGAGCTTCCGCTTCCGTCAATTGGGCTTGGACGTCAGGCCGCGCCATGGGCTCGAACCGGGCGGCTATTTCTGCAGGCAAGGCGCCGATAACCAAATCCAGCTGATCGGCAGGAACATCGGCCTCGCAGAGCGTTCCCAACGCGGCCGTGCAGCCCGATTGGGCCTCCGCAGCGTCGTTGGCGTTCTCAGCCAGCTGACGTTCAACGTTGACTACATCGAGCATCAAACGGCTATGGTCGATACCGCTAACGTCGCCCTTATCGAGACGCGTTTGGTCGAGTAGAACGATGGCTCGTGCAGCCTGCAGCCGTTCTTCGAGGACGTGCTGGCGTTCCCGCAAATAGACCACCTTGGCCAGACTCTCGCGAGCGTCCGCAAGCAGCGCGCCTTGCAGGTATTTTCCGTCTGACTCTATCGACTGGGCGTGAAGATCAGCGGACCGAATGCGGTGTGAACGCTTTCCGATCTCGACAATTTGAGCCAGCGTCACTTGATAGTTTGGGGTATCGAAGAAAGACAGGCCGGAGGGGTTTCTCGCGCCAAATGTGACCCCTGCCATCCCCAGGGTTAGAATCGGATTGGGCAAGAGGCGCACATCCTTGGTACCAGCCGAGGCCTCACGTCGCCGCGCAGCAAGCACCTGAATTTCAGGCTGGTGCGCCTGAATCCACGACCGCAAGGCATTACCGTCATTGAGCAGAAGACTGGCGCGCGCCACTGGCTCTGACGCGTTGGCGTTGACAGCGACAAACGCAGCGGCGACCGCAATGGCCAACTTCGTATGGATGGTTCTGTTCTGGTTGCGAGTTCCACTCATATTCGTTCAGGATCGGTGATGGACGCTAGGTACGTACGGACGTTTTGAACTAATCCTTGCCAGTACGAAGTTCGATTGAACTGCGATGAGCTTCGGCCAGAGAGTTGCCCTGCCTGATGCTCCGCTCGAGACACCCAAGCGTGGCCTGCAAGTACTTGATTATGAAGTGAGTTTCATTGCTTGCTCATGAAATATCATTCATCGATTCGACCAGGTTACTTGACCATTTAGTCCCCACTCGGCGGCCGCCCTATAAATGGGCGCACTTATGCCGAACGAGACGCGCCACCGAATCGCATTTTGCAGTTCGACGCCGAGGCCGAAGTTTCATGATGATGATTTCATCACGCCAGTATGGAGGTGCGCCCCAACAACCGCGCGGCGATGCAAGCGAGCGCGGCGCGAACCTGCGGTGGTTGAACGACCTTGGCGCGAGAGCGCCTGCCATAATACACAACATCGCAAGCTCGTCGGAGCGCACACGTGCCGCTCAAGGATTTGCGTCAGAAGGCAGCCCAGGCGTCATCACACGTATGCAACTGCACGCCGGAGTCGGTGATGCTCTCGTTCAGCATTGCGTTCACGAACGCACCAAAGCCGGCGCGCGCAGGACCAAATCCGTCGTTGGCAACATGAGACGCACCGATTTTTGCGACCCTTGGACAACGTTGTCGTCTGCTGCGCGTGGCTCACAGTCGCCATAGTTGCGCCCGGACATCACTCACGTTGGCACCAAAGAAGTCCACGCTATGAAAGCGTGTGTCGTGGCCGGACACTGGACGCGCCGCCTCAATTGCTGCAGGTTGGTTGCGCCAATTGGCAATGCCGCACGGTAAGTCGCACCAGGCTCTTCATCCGAATTTCATGAGGGAACTCTCATTGAATCATTGAGATGAAGTCGATCGAATTTCGACCGTATGGACGTGCGGCGAACCAATCCAGTCGGAATACTTCCAAGGTCCAATGTGTTGTCGGCCTGGACTCGGAGGCAGCGCCCTGCAAATGTCGAAGTGCTCGTCGCCCCGCCCATCTCCCGGAAAACTGTCGCCGCAGCGCTTCCGCTCTGCTAGTGGGGCGCCAGCAGTTCATGCCGTTGAAGCCATCTGCCAATCGCTAACGCCCTCTCAACTTCGAATCTCCAGACTCCCGCCGTCACCGCATCCGTCACGTCACGCCGAGGACCGGCGCAGTTACATCGCCCCATGATCGAACGACTCATTGACCTCGCCGTCAAACGCCGCATCGCTACCTTGGTCTTCACTCTGGCATTCGCGGTCTTTGGCGCGTTCACGCTGGCAAAGCTCAAAATTGAGGCATTTCCAGATGTAACGAACGTCCAAGTGATGGTAATCACCCTCTACCCGGGCCAAGCCGCGGAGGAAATCGAAAAGCAGGTCACGATCCCGCTTGAACGGGCCATGTTCGGGGTGCCGCGGGTTCTGGTTCAACGCTCGATCACCTCATTCGGACTATCCCAAGTTATCCTCACCTTCGAAGATGGCGTCGACATCTATTTTGCGCGACAGCAGGTTGCCGAACGACTAGCTTCAGCGGATCTCCCCGACGGAGTCACTCCGGAACTGGGCCCCAACGACACACCGGTTGGGCAGATCTACCAATACACGCTAGAGAGCGACCACCATAGCCCCAGCGAACTGCGTAGCTGGCAAGATTGGGTTCTCGAGAAGGAGATCAAGCGCATTCCCGGAGTCGCTGACGTGGTAAGCTTCGGTGGTTTTCAAAAAGAGTACCATGTCTTGGCCGATCCAGCGCGGCTGAAGGCGAGCAACTTGACCTTGAAGGACTTGATCGCGGCGGTCTCGGGCTCGAACGGGGCGACCTCCGGCGGGTACGTTCGTTACGGTGAGAGTGAGTTTGTTGTGCGAGGTCGCGGCTATCTGCGCGGCCCTGCGGATGTAGAAAATACTGTTATTTCGGTCCAAAACGGCACACCCATTCTCGTGCGCAATTTGGCCAAAGTGGTCGAAGGTTACACTCCGCGGCGCGGAGCAGTCGCGCGCGGCGAAGACATCGACTCCGTGGAAGGAACGATCCTACTGCGCCGCGGCGAGAATCCGCGAGACGTTCTGGCTGACGTTAGAAAGGCGGTCGACAGAATCAACAGTCAAGTGCTGCCAAAGGGGATGCGCATCGTTCCGTTCTACGATCGAACCAAACTAGTAAATATTACCCTGGATACCGTTAGCCACAACATGCTCGAAGGTGCGGCGCTCGTCGCCTTCGTCTTGTGGCTGTTTCTGCGCGCCATGAGCGGCTCGATTGCGGTGGCCATCACCATGCCGCTTGCCATGCTAGCCGCATTCGTGGGCCTGTACTACTCAGGCGTTCCCGCCAACCTGCTCTCCATGGGTGCCATGGATTTCGGCATCCTATTGGATGGCGCGGTCATATTGGTTGAAAACGCGTACTCGCGTTTGGCGCACACGCGTGCTTCTCCGCAAGAGGTGCCTGGCGTGATTGCCAGTGCGGCCAAACAGGTGGTCCGTCCAATCCTGTTCTCGATGTCGATCATCGTAGCCGCAATGCTACCAATATTCACGCTGGAACGTGTCGAAGGCCGGATCTTTCGCCCCATGGCGCTCACCTATGCGTTCGCGCTTGCGGGTGCATTGCTCTTCACGCTGACCGCTGTCCCTGCTTTGACAACGGTGCTGCTCAAGAATCGCAAAGTCAGCGAGACTGAACCCGCATTTCTGACGTTTCTACGGGAGCGATATCTGTGGGCCCTACGCTGGGCGCTACGTTACCCGCTGACGACTCGATTTGCCGGGCTCTTGGTGCTTGCCGCAGCCATCGCGCTCATTCCACGCCTCGGCACCGAATTCTTGCCCGAAATGAACGAAGGTGACATCCACATCACCGTGACGATGCCGAGCGAAGTGTCGCTCGAGCGCGGAGCAAAACTTCTAAATGACACGCGCCAGGCTCTACTTAAGTTTCCCGAAGTAGCCGGAGTGCTCAGCGAACAGGGGCATCCCGAAGACGGCACGGACGATGAAGCTCCCAATCAGTCAGAAACCTTCGTGTTGCTCAAACCGATCAAGGAATGGGGCACCGGCAGAAGCAAAGAGCAACTAGTTGAAGCGATGCGCGCGGAACTCGAGAAGCGGCCGGGTGTATCGTACAACTTTAGCCAGCCAATCAAAGACCGCGTCGAAGAATCCATTTCCGGTATCCGCGGCCAGATCGTAGTAAAAATCTACGGTGACGATCTGAATCTCATGCACGAGAAACTGGAACAGATTGACGGGATCCTGACCAACGTTCACGGCTCGCGAGACGTTGAAGTGTATCGAGCGGGCAAGGCACAGCACATCGTGGCCGACGTCAATCGTGACGCTACGTCTCGGGTTGGGCTCACGGTGGCAGACGTCGAGGGTGCGCTAGAAAGCGCCTATGGTGGAACGTTGGCAACCTCGCTGTGGGAGGGCGAACGCAAGGTAGGAGTGCGCGTAAAATTGCCGACACCCGTCGATGGTGACAAGACTGCCGTGGGGCGGCTGGAGATCCCCGCAGGAAACACGCGTGTCCTGCTTTCGTCACTTGCCACCGTACATGTAGATGCCGGTCGCACACAGATCAATCGCGAGCAGGGTGGACGTTTTCTGGCACTCAAGTGCAATATCCAGGGGCGCGACATGGGTTCCTTCGTGGAAGAAGCGCAGCATCGCGTGGAGAAGGAAGTGAAGCTTCCGGACGGGTACTATGTCACCTGGGGCGGAGAATTCGAGAACCAGCGCCGTGCGATGAAGCGCCTCATGGTCATCGTTCCAGTTTCCATTTTGGTGATATTCTCTCTGCTTTTCTTCACGTTTCGTTCAGTATTGCCGGCGGTTGTCGTGCTTCTCGACGTGCCGTTCGCTACAGTGGGCGGCGTATTTGCGCTGTACTTCACCCACACGGTACTGTCTGTCTCTGCGGCAGTTGGATTCATTACCCTATTCGGCGTGGCGGTCATGGACGGTGTGCTGCTCATTACGTACATCATCCAGGCCAAGGCCGAGCATGGCGCCGACTCCAAGGACGCCATTTTACAGGCCGTCTCGCAACGCTTACGTCCAGTTCTGATGACAGCACTTCTTGCCTCACTCGGGCGCCATGTCACACGCTATCGGTTCGGACACGCAACGGCCCTTCGCCATCGTCATCATCGGTGGTCTGGTGTCGTCCACGTTGCTGACGATGCTCCTATTGCCAACGCTGTATGACCTATTCGACAAGTGGTTTGGCACCGGCCGCCAACAACGCAAAGCACAGCGACAGGAGCAACCCGTATGACGAAAGCGCCTCTGGCCACTCTTTTCGTCTGTTGCGTTACATGCGGTGCCGTAGCCCAATCCGCGCCGCAATCGGCGTCTGCTTCAGCGTCCAGCGTCGATGCGCACCCCCAGACTCAATTGCTGAACGCGGCAGGCCAGCCTCCGACTAACCTGAGCGGGGGCGGAAGCCAACGGGAAACACCCAATGGCCCCGAAGAATCAGGCTTCACGATCGATCAAGCCGTGCAAGTCGCGCTGCAACGTAATCGTGACGTCGTTGCGGCGCGGCTCGATATCCAACTTGCCGAATACGATCGCGTAGCAGCGAGGCTCTACCCCAATCCGGTGATTAGCTACCAAACCGGGAATCTGGTGCTGGGGCGCGGCAATTCGGGCAACGATGCGCCTCGTCACCCTGGCATGTTTTCGCAAATGGTACAGACCATTGGGGTCAGCGAGCTGATCGACATCTGGAACAAGCGAGGATACCGTACCAAAGCCGCCGACGAGGGGATTCAGTACCATCGGCTGTTGCTCGAGGATGTTCTACGCGAGGTCACCCATGCCGTACGTTCCGCTTTCGCCGATGTGCTTCGCGAGCGCGCCCAACTCGATTTCACGCACGAGGTGGCGGCGCGCTACAGTGACACCGTGCGCCTCTCGCGCTCTCGATTCGAAGCCGGCGAAATCTCCGAGAGTGAGTTACGCAAGATCGAACTCGAGGGGCTGAAATATCAAAACGGTTTGGTCGACGCTCAACTCGAGTACGATTTGGCGCGGCAGCAGTTGGCTGCTTTGCTTGCGTTGAGCTCGGAAGCGGGCCTACCCGCAACGTTGACAAAGCCGCCCGTGGCTCCTCAAACGCGCACGGTAGCTGAGCTTACGCAGCAAGCTTTGCGTTCGCGGCCGGACTATCTGGCGGTGGCGCAAAGCCGCCGATTGGCTCAGGCTACAGTTAGCGCCGCGCATCGCGAAGTCTACCCCGACCTGACGCTGGGCGTGGCTTATACGCACAGCAGCTTTCTGGCATCAGGGGACAATCCCAACGCGTGGGGACTTGCCGCGTCCATGCCAGTCCCCGTCTTCGATCGCAACCAAGCCAACATCGGTCGTGCCAACGTCAATCTGCAGTCCACGGAAAACGACGGAATTCGCCTGGAGCTTTCGATCCGCCACGCGGTTGCGGAAGCGACACGCAAACTGCAACGCGCCGAGGCACTGCTTGGGATTTACACAACGGGCGGCATGCTCGACCGCGCTGAGACCTCACTTCGTGTTGCGGAAAGATCCTACAAGACGGGCGCGACTTCACTGCTGGGCCTGCTCGAGGCACAGCGAACCTACTTAGAAACGCGCGATGACTATCTGCGTGCAGTGAACGACGAGCAACAGTCCGCTATCGACCTCGAGTATGCCGTAGGAAAGAAGTTACAATGAAGACCTATTCTCAAACCCAAATGTGCCTTCTTTCGTTCATTTTGGCGTTTGGACTCAGCGCCTGCTCAAACCCTACACCGAGCGCCCAGGCAACAGAGCGACCGAAGGATGGCGTGATGCTCGCACCGGGCAATGACCACCTCAACTTCATCAAGGTTGAGTCGGTCGAACCCACGGATGCGGCTCCAGCAGTACGCCTCACCGGTAAGATTGGCTTCGACGAGAATCACACCCAGCGCGTCGCGTCACCCATTGATGGGCGCGCCACCAAGATTCTCGTTGAGCTTGGACAGAAGGTTCACCCAGGTCAGGCGTTGGTCGAATTGACCTCACCTCAAGTATCGTCATTGCAGGCAGAAGCACAAAAATCGCTGCAGGACATGGACATCGCGTCCAAGGGTCTGGAGCGAGCCCAAAAACTGAAGCTCGACGGAGCAATTTCGGAGAAGGAGGCAGCCCAAGCCGAGGCTGACTATCACAAGGCAAAGTCGGATACGGCTCGAGCACAAGCCCAACTCAAGTCGTTGGGTGTTTCTCCGAGCGATCCGACAGTCAGTGCAGCGCTCAGTGCTCAGATTGGCGGAACGATTGTTGAACGAAATACGCTTGTGGGGCAAGAGGTGAGAGCCGATTCCGCTCAACCGCTATTTACCATCAGCAACTTGGACGTCGTTTGGGTCTTAGTGGATGTGTACGAGCAGGACTTGGGCCTCGTGCAGCAGGGCGCCAACGTGAAGCTCCACGTCCCTGCTTATCCTGGAGAGACTTTTGACGGCAAGGTGGAGCACATTGGCGATGTTGTCGACCCAAACAGTCGCACCGTCAAACTCCGATGTACGGTACCCAACCCTGCTGCGAAACTGAAACCGGAAATGTTTGCCACCGTCGAACTCGCGGAAGCAGCTGGCAAAAAGGTCGTGATGCTGCCGTCTTCGGCCATTCTGACAGACAGCGAGTCCACGCAGGTCATCGTCGCAGGGGACGACCATGTCTATCGAAAGCGAGTGGTCACTGTTGGCCCAGAAAGAGATGGACGCGTACGGATCCTGGACGGCCTCAAGCAGGGAGAAAAGGTGGTCACCTTAGGCGCAATCTTCCTCAAGCGCGACATTGAGTCTGACTAGAAGGACTGATACGCAGTCGCCTCGCCGCAGTGAGCGGCTGGTGGCCGCAAACCATACTGCCGACGCGTAAGGGACCCAAGTTCGTTGGCCAGCGTCGCGTTTGCGGTCGAATGCACCCGACGCGTCGACAGCCCGTGGAGGCAAGGAATTCAGACGCAACGCCGTCGACTCGGGATCCGGCGATCCCTACCCATTGCCAGCCCGCGTCGGGGTCGAGTTTGCGCAATATCACTCGTGACGCTGCTGCTTAGAAAGCGGACCTTGCCGTTGCGTTCTCCAATCGCCCAGCGGGTTGGTTGTTCCTCAGAACCCTACTGAACTCAGCTCAGCAGGAGCGACGACTTCCCTGAAACCGGGGGGCTGGCTTTCGCATTTTGCCTCAGCCAAGGCAACTTGCAGGATACACGAATGGAGATTCCGGTCTGCAGTTGGCAGCGCCTATCGACACGCGCTCTCGTCCAAGCGAATTGAATCCTGTTTCTGCGCGATTGGAGTGATTGGCTCACACATTGCATTAGTGGGAGATGGCGCCGACTCAAGAGAGGCTCATGATGAATAAGTTCAAAGGCAATCGTCGGGTTATGTGGCTTATCGGTATTGCGGTCATGATCGTTGGCATCGTGACGGCACTAGTTGTGTTACCTGCTGTCTCGTCCACTCCGGGCGCCGATGGTCCAGACATTCACGTGCCAAAGATGCAGAATGTACCCCCGGCCGGAAATCCCAGGATGCGCCTCGACGTCGACGACAAGCGCTAGCGAGCCGGTTCCACTTCGCGCACCGTGCGCGGTCTCACTTGTCGATTTGTGCTTCAATAGCTTCGGCCCACACGTGGCGCATCGTGCTCTGCAGCAAAGCAAGTTCACTTAGACGGATGAAAACTGGAAAGATCCGAAAACCGTGCCTGCTCGCGCTGCACTGACGTCACGTACCCAGCTTGCCATCCGCCCGCTAACCGGCGGCCGATTGCTCGTTGTCTGCGGCCCTCCGTTAGGTGGCAAAGGGCCTCTTGCCGCAAGGCTCGAGGAGTTGTTGCCATATGCGGTGAAACTCGAAGCGTTGGACAACTTGGCAAGTCAAGGGCAGTCGTATTGGCGAAGAATAGTTCGTATCAAAGTCGCTGATGATGCGGAACGAGCAATCCTGCGCGACGCATTGGTAGTCTGCCAGACGTCGGGAGCCGTCACACCATCAATTGTGGTCTGTGCGCGGTTCAAGACACCGAAACTTCGCCTCACGGCGGCGAACTTTGCTTCTGACCGCAGAATGCGGTTCTTGCTTGTCGAGGCCAGATCGTCACCGATTCGAGCACTGCGCCGCAGCTCTCGGCTCATGTTGTCACCAAAGGAAACCGCTCTTCGCAGCGCACGCTTGGTCCCTGCGGCCACGTTCCGCACGCACCGCGAGAAACTAGGTCAGAAGTCAGGCCGAAATCGGACGGCGGCCTGACACGCGGAAGGGTCAATGTCGGGTAGGATGTACAAAAGGCCCAACTTCGTCCACGATCGCAATCCGAACCAGCCCGCAACGCGGGGTTCCACCGTCGGACTCGACACCAATCTCGAGCTTGTGAATCACACGGGATTGCCTGGGGAGGTAGAAGCATCGGTGGATTTGCTCGACGGCGGTGAGCAGGCATATCCGCGTATGCTCCTTGCAATCGAGCAGGCGCAAAGCTCAGTGCACCTGGAGGTCTACTCGTTCGCGCCTTCAGGCATTGGCGCGCGTTTCATCGAGGCGCTGAGACAGGCAGCTTTCCGAGGAGTGAGTGTACAGGTTCAGATTGACGGTTGGGGTTCCGCACGCGGTGGGCACGCTATCGCTGACGCCCTGCGAGATGCTGGGTGCAAAGTTCGGATCTACAGTCGCCTCCTGTCATTGTTTATTGGACACTTCGGTCGGAACCACCGCAAGATCCTCCTCGTCGATGATCGCGTGGCATTCGTCGGTGGGATCAACATCGGGGATGAGAATCTCAGCGCGGGCACGAGGCTGGGTTGGGCCGATCTGGCGCTCGAGATCCGCGGACCGCACAGTGGACGTCTGGGAGAGATGATCCGAGGCGATCCGTGGAGCCCGGTCGACAGTTCACTAAACATCTACCTTTGCCGCCTGGGAGGGGGATGGCGTCTGCGGCGCCGATACATGAAGGCGCTTGCCAACGCGCGAGAGCGTATCGATCTCGCCCACGGCTACTTCCTGCCCGACCCAGGGCTCGTTCGTGCAATTACTGCCGCGGCACGGCGCGGCGTCCAGGTTCGTCTGCTCCTCGCAGGTATAAGTGACGTTCCGTTCGCGCATGCAGCCACAAGGGGCCTCTATCGTCGCCTCCTAGCAGCTGGCGTGCTCATTCATGAGTGGAACGAGTCGGTGTTGCACGCCAAGGTTGTCACTGTCGACGGGCGTCGCCTGCTGGTGGGTAGCTTCAATTTGGATCCATTCTCGCTTACAAATATGGAGGTGTTAGTGGAGGTGGCCGATAAGCATGTTGTCAGTCAAGCAGAGGCCTGGATCCAGGACCATTTCGCACGCGCGCGATTTGTAACGTCCATTGACGCAGCCTCGAGTTGGCAGCGGTGGCTGTACGATCCGATTGGCCGCATTCTTGCGCGACTGGCAGACAAGGCCAGTCGCATGATCGCAAACCGGAGACGCCGCAAACAACGCTAATCAGTTTACCGCTAAACTGAACGGGCGGCATAGGTGAGATCCGCTTAATGCATTCTGCCGGTAGGGATTCCGGCATGTCGAGGCGCGCCACACCAATTCGGTTATCCGCCATCCCGGTCGGGCAAATCAAGGTCGTCACGACGGTCGATGCCGGTGGGGAATACGACATCGGCGACTGTCCCGCGACACTCTGCCGGCAACTCCGGCGTCAAGACCAGTTCCGCCGAGCGATAGCGGATCACCCGCGGATGGTCCGTTGAGAGCCGTATCACTGCTGCTGAGTAACACAACTAGGTCACATCAAAGAATTCTCGCCAATGTCCGCCTTTGCGCCCCGCTTCACCATCAGCAACCGCATCACCACCGATTTGACGGTGATTGAGCGTGCGCGCGGTTTCCTGGAGGCGGAGAACGGTTAATTCGCATTAGGTGCGCATTATGTAGACTATTTTCCCCTCACTGGACGATGACTGCACGCTGCCACTTTTGGACGGCCTGGCCACATGAACTGCGTCCCCCGAGCCTCCGCTACCGGTCGAGGCCAGACGGCCAGAACGCAGGCGCCCAGTGGCTCCGGCCCCGCCGGCCATCACGACGGCCCGGCAGTTCGAACGTACCGGGCGCTTTCTGTGACAGATCGGAACACCTTCGTGCACTGCGTCGCGTGCACCGCGTGGTTCGATCTGTCCTGCACTTTGAGCACCGAAAATAGCGGGACAGAATCTACGCATTTCTTACGCTCTGAAAGCAAAAAATGACACGAGTACCACGGCTGATCCTCGACGCCTTCAATACGCGATTGGTCCTAGTTTCTGCGGCTACGTGTTGCGCTGTCGGATGTAGCGGCGCAGACAGCCAGACATTACCTTCGGCGGTCGGTGGTGGCAGTGGATCCGGGGGTTCCAGCACGACAACGAGCGGTGGGACGCAGTCAGCTGGTGGCTCGGGAGGAACCTCTACCATTGCGTCCGGCGGGCGCTCATCCGGCGGACAAACTGTCATCACGGGAGGCGTCAGCTCGTCCGGATCCGGTGGCAACATTACGACAGGCGGAATCGCAACCGGAGGCATCTCGAACGTCGGCGGTGCCGCAGCAAAGGGTGGAGCCAGTGCCATCGGCGGTACCAATGGTGGCGGCGGCGCGGCAACGTCTGGCGGAACCCGCGCTACGGGTGGGGCGTCAGGCGGCACCACTACGATTCCTCCAACTGTGGACAAGGCGAGTACGGACTCGACCTGGAGCCAAGGGCTTACCGCAGGTCCGAATGGACCTATCCCGCTCATCGTAGTCGATCAATTTGGCTATCGCACTTCGGGCAAGAAGTTCGCAGTAATTCGCGATCCGCAGACTGGGTACGATAGCGCCGTCAACTTCACGCCGGGCACGCGTTACACCGTCGTAAACAAGGCAACGGGCTCTGCGGTCAAGGAGGGAGCACCTGTCGCATGGAACGGCGGCGCCACGGACGCGTCGTCGGGCGACAAAGTGTGGTGGTTCGACTTCTCGGATGTCACCGCACCGGGCACATACACCGTGGTCGACGTCGACAAGAATGTCCGCTCGGTGGAGTTCGAAATCGATGACAATGTCTACCGCAGCGTGCTCAAGCACGCGGTGCGCATGTTCTACTATCAGCGCGCTGGTTTCGCGAAGACAGCGGCAACCGCCGGCAGCGATTGGGCCGACGGAGCGAGCCATTTGGGCGCAGGGCAGGACTCGCAGGCGCACGCATGGACCGCCAAAACCGACGCGTCGCTGGTCAGAGATTTGCGCGGCGGTTGGTACGATGCCGGTGATTTCAACCGCTACACCGCGTGGGCATCTGGCGTTTCCGTCACGCTCCTGCACGCGTACCTCGAGAACACGTCAGCGTTCGGCGACGATTACGGTATCGCCGAATCCGGCAACGGCATCCCCGACTTGCTCGACGAGGTGAAGTATGCACTCGACTGGCTGGTCCGGATGCAGAATCCCGACGGTTCTCTCTTATGCATCCTCGGTTCGGGTGGGGCCAGCCCGCCTTCGGCGACGACCACCGCCAGCTACTATGGCCCTGCAACCACCAACGCCACCTTGGCTGGGGCGGCCGTGTTCGCGTTCGCGAGCAAGGTATATGGCGCCCGCCCCGAGGCGAGCCTGCAGACCTTTGCCGCGGATCTGAAGTCGCGTGCCGCCAAAGCGTGGACCTGGGCCGAAGCCAATCCGAGCGTTATCTATAACAACAACGACGAGAGCAAGCAGGCGGGCTCCAGCGGGCTTGGCGCAGGCAATCAAGAGACAGACGACAATGGCCGTTTGCAAACGAAGTTCCATGCGGCGGTGCACTTGTATGATTTGACCAGCGAGGCTACCTACAAGACCTTTGCCGAGGCGAACTGGAACAAGGTCCTTTCGTCGAGCGGACCGACGGAGTGGGAAATGGAGCGTGCAGACTCCGTCGTGTACCTGGCGCAACTGAGCGGTGTCACCCCGAGCGTATCCACAGCTATCCTGAACCAGGTGACCGCCAACGTGGCCAGCCAACTCACCGCCACGGTCGGGAGCAATAACGACCCCTACCGCGCGTACCTCAAGGACTACACTTGGAGCAGCAACCAGATCAAGATGGCGAAGGGCCGGGTGTTTCAATACCTCGCTAAGCTCGGTTCGGCCTCGAACGTGGCGAACGCCGTCGCGGCTGCTGAGGATTACGTGCATTACCTGCACGGCGTAAATCCACTGGGGCTCGTGTACCTCACCAACATGCAGCGAGCCGGGGCCGAGCATTCGGTGAAGACCGTCTTCCATACTTGGTTTGCGGACAAGTCGCCGAAGTGGGACGAGACCACCGCCACGACGCCCGGGCCAGCACCTGGGTTCCTGTCGGGCGGCCCCAATACTACTTTCGCGCCCGACAGCTGTTGTACGGCGCCCCAGGGCGATCCCGCGTACCAGTGTTACGGCGCAAGCGAGTTCGCTCTGTGCAGCCAGAATTGGAAACCTCCCGCGGACCAACCGCAGCAGAAATCGTACCTTGACTACAACAGTGGGTGGCCCGTCGGCTCCTGGCCGATCTCGGAGCCAAGCACCGGGTATCAGGCGAAGTACGTACTAGTGGTGTCGGCGTTCGCACGCTAGGGGGAGCGCGACGTCGAACCACGCGACGGGCCGCTCCTCACCACCAATGACTTAGCGTCCGTAGCCTGCAGCTGTTGTCGCCGCCGGTACCGTGGACGATGGCGCCCGACTGGGAATCGCCGGCCTTGATCGCCCACAGGTGCGGTTTGCCTCTTAGCATGGCCGTCACGAATGAGAATGTGATCGACTTCACTGCGCTACGCCGTGCAGTTACCAAAGCAGGTCGCCTCCATGGTGCCGTTGCCGTTGTTCAGGCTGTTCCGCTCCGCGTTGCCGTGGTCGAAACAGCACTCACTGCTGAATGCCTTTCCGTTCGCCACCATGTACATCGATTCCGGCTCATCGCCTGTTGCAGTACCGGTGGCGGTGTTGTTGCGATAACCGACACCCGCAACGCGGTGCGTTGATAACGGGACCGGATCCCGTAGGCGGCGTGGCCATTCAGCGTCACCTTGATGCCGAACGCATCTGCCTCTTTGGCGCGGGTTCCAATCCAACGGCTGTAGCTTCGACTCAGTGCGGCGGTTTCGGAGTCCCTTGATTTTGAGGCGGAGCTCTACGCTTGCGCGCCCTCGTCAGAAGCAAGCCCAATGTGCCGAGCAGAATGGTCAACTTCGATGTCGGCGGGTTACCTGGGACACTGCAGCTGCAGCCCCCTGCATCTGACGACGCATCACCATTTACCACGCCCGTGGCATTTCCGGCGTTGTTGGTTGCACTCGCGCCACCCAGACCGCCAGACGCGAATGTGAGGCCTCCTCCCCTGGCGCCTGCGCCGCCTACGCCAGATTGTCCGCCATTTGCCGCACTCCCTCCGGCGTTGAGCGATCCGCCTGCCGTAGCAGAGGCGCCAGCGGCTGTCACGCCACCGGTGCTCACTCGGCCCCCCGTAGCCGTGGAACCGCCCGACGCGGAACCTCCACCCACGGCCACGAGACCACCCGTACCAGCATTTCCGCCAGTTGCCTTGGAGCCGCCGGCACTCGAGGTGCCCCCCGTGGTTCTTGTGCCTCCAGTAGCCGAAGCACCACCCGTGCTGGAAGTCCCCCCACCTCCCCCGGAAACTGGTGTTAGGCTCAATCGATAGCCGTCGTTATTGTTGGCTCCCGAAACCGTGACTGAGATTTGGTCGTTGCTGACCGCAAGATTTGCCGTCGATAGTGAATCCGTTGCTGTAACCACAGTGGTTCGATTCACGAACGGCGAATGCTCGACGACTGCTCGCACGTTGGAGCCGAAGAACGATGCTGCTTGGATTCCCTTGACCACGACTTGGATCGTCCCGTCGTTCACTCCGCCAAACAGAACAGTGGCCTTAGCGCCAGACGCGTCAAGGTTTGCGAACCCGTCGAGCGCTGCGGGGGTATTCGGTGATGGCGGCGTGGTTGTGACCATGTTGCCGTCCATTTCGCCGTACCATTTGTAGAACCACCAACCACCGTTGGTGGCCGTATTGGAGGCCATCAAGCTACCGAGCCGCCCGGGATGCGATACGTCCCAGAACGTGAGACACGCCGAGTCGACTTTGAAGCGTTCGAACTTCGCGATTAGCGGGGCCGAAGCACCCGGTTGACCCTCGTCATCAATGTGGTCTGGGCCGCTGTATTCGTTGATGCTGATGGGCAGTGGCCCGATCCCGAGTTGCGTCTCCAATGCTCGGTAGGTAGCGTAATTGCTGGTGAAGTTACCTCCGCTCAACTCATGCCAGGCAACGATATCGGGCACGCAGTTGTTGACCTTGGCGTAGGTCAGGAAGGTGTTGAGGTAGCTGCTGCTGAAGTAGGAGATGGAGGGGCCAATGATCTTCGCTGTCGGATCGAGCGCGCGGATCTTGACGTACGTCTGCTTCCAGAACTCAGTGAATGCCATCGAGTTGGTCCAAGTCCCGTCCGGTTCGTTCCAAATCTCGTAGCCATAGTAGTTGGTCACCCCTGATGCCTGCTTGCTCGTGTACGTCTGCGTAACTTTGTCGAGCCAATCCGTCATGTTCGTGAAGGTATACGGCCAACCCGGCAGCCAATCTGCAAGGCGGAGAGTCACTGTCCCCCCAGTCGGGGCAATGCGAGTTGCGACAGCGATTGCTCCCCCTACGGGTTGTTGCTTGCCTGATCCAGCAACGGCAGGATTGGTGAACATTCTTGGGCGCAGCGGAGCGATGAGCCCGTTGACGTCTGCCGGCAGCGTTTCGGTAACTCCGTAGAGCGAGCCACTCGCCACGTGCTTCGCAGGGCCAATCGTCGCGGATAGATCGACGGTCAGAGTCGTCACCGCCGAGGCGTTGCTCGCGCAGAGAGTAAGGCCCGCGGAACTCAGCGCAGCGGACCGAACTGCGCGCCTTAGCCGCGGAGCAATAGTGGAACCGGAGACTTGGTGAACCGGTGACATGATGTAATCCTCTCTGTCGCCTCGCGGCTTCGGGTTGGGGGCCTTCGGTGACATGCGTGTTCTCCGGATTGCCAGTGTGGGCGGGTGCAAAAAGCACGGGCATTCCGACCGATCCATCGACCTGAACAACTTCCAACGCAAGCCGCGAGGCGGGTCTTTTGCGGAAAATTCCGCATATACCCGCGTCCGAATTCATCGGACGCCTGCTCGTATCGTCCCAGCTAGGTGAGAATGGACAACGTCCCAATTCCGAACAAGAGTGTCCCTATTCCGACTTCATCACTCCAGACGAAAACCTCGTGTGAACTCGTGGTGCGTCGAGCCCTCGTTCGCGCCGAGCCTCATTGCACGCTCAAGAGCGCAGTTGATTCGCCGAGCTTCTTGCCTAGCGCATCCACGCCCGAGAGCCGGTACGTTCCGGCATTGGTGGGAACTTCGAACGGCTTCAACTGGAAATAGACGATGAACCTCGACGAAATCGGCATAAAAAATGGGCGGCGCCCCAACGCGCCGCGTACTCGTCCATTCTCGAGGCGTTCGCATGATCGCTGCCCTCCCCTGGGCGACTTGCGCAGTTGGCAATGCCTGGTTGCAGCGTATTGCAAGGTAGTCCGCAAGGAGTCGAGGTTGCGGTGATCCGCAACCGAAATTCCTAGAGCGAATCGGTCTCGTCTTCAGCCATTGGTCGACTGAATTGGATCGATGTCACTCGTCTCATCGCTCGGGTCGACTTCCCTACGATGCAAAGCGAGAGCGCTCTCGTTGTTCCTCGATGGTCCCACTCCGGCCGCCCCACCAACCGGGTTACTCGGCATCGTGACGCCATTGCCGTCACGTCGAGAACGAGGGGCTCTGGCTACGGACGCACCGGATCGTCCAGTTTTCAGGCGATAGCGATGCAAAGACGCAAGCTCCGTCGTGCTCACCCATGCATGCTGGTCTAGAAGCACCTTCGGCAATTGTTCCGTCGAAATGCAACGTAGCGACGCCTTGCTTGGTGCTGAATGCAGTCGTTTCCGCCTCCCGACATGGACGATCTTGCTCTCGAGTCATGGCGCACCTTGGTGGTAGTTGGGTCTGCACCGCAAGAATCGGCAGTTGATTCCATGACAGGCTCGGATTTCGAGTGAGTGTCACCATGGACTTTGCAACGCGCCCATCTCACTTCCCGCTGAGAAGTTCACTTGGACAGCAATGCTCCATGCAGAGTGTGTTGTCGATGGGGCAGGTGGCACTGTACTGCCGGGACGCTTTTTGCAAACTGGGTCGTATTCTGACTTCCTCCTTTGACAAATAGCGCGCGCCTGCGAAAATTGTTTGGCGCTCTCACTAGCTGAAGTCACCACTCACCGGCCCGTTGCGGTCGGGCGAGGTTTGCGCTGCTCGGAAATCCGATCCTGTTAGAGAGGAAGTCACCATGGCACGTAATGCGTTCCGCCACCTAGAATCCACCGTGAGAACTGGCAACGTCTTGGTTGCGTTGGTCAGCCTCGGTCTGCTCCTTGCGTGCGGCAGCAGCGACACAGGAGGGCAGAGTACGAGTGGCAGCAATTTAGGTGGATCGCAATCGTCGGGCGGGAACAGCGCTACCGGCGGTTCCTCGGCGTCGACCAATTCCTCAACTGGAGGGAAGAGCAGCACTGCCGACGCCACGGGTGGAGCCGCGAGCGGAGGAGTTCGCCAGACCGGTGGCACTCAAGCAACGGGCGGAGCCAGTCCAAAAGGTGGCAACGCGGCAACCGGCGGCGCAAAGGCCGACGTGGGCGGGAGCGCCGCGACCGGTGGTGCGAAGGCCGTCACGGGTGGTGGCTCCGCAATTGCGGGTGCATCCGCAACTGGCGGCGCTGCAAACGTGGGTGGCAAAGCGTCGGGAGGCGCGGCAACGACCGGTGGCACCAAGGCAACCGGTGGTACGAGCGCCGGTGGCGCATCGTCGGTTGCGGGGAGTAACTCCGCTGGTAACTCCGGGGACGCCAAACCAAGCAGCGGCTGCAGCAAGACGCCCACGCTCAAGAACAGTTCATCGACGACGACCTTTACGCCGAACACAGTCTCGGTTGCAGGTACGAGCCGGCAGTATGTCATTCGGTGGCCCTCGAACTACGACAACACCCACGCGTACCGGCTCCACCTCACCTTGCATGGCTATGGTGGCACATACGCGGAAACCGCGGGAAGTTACTTTGGGCTTTGGAGTCTTTCGAACAACACCACGATTTTCATCGCGCTATCTGCGATAAGTGTCGACTGGCGAAACGGAGACAACCTGGGCTACGTTGACGAAGTACTGAAGGCGGTGGAGGCGGACTTGTGCATCGACACCTCGCGAATCACTCTCGAGGGGTTCAGCCAAGGCGCGGCCATGGCGTGGACGCTTGCATGCTCGCGACCGGGTGTGTTCCGGGCTGCGGTGGGTCACTCCGGCGGGGGTGTGACCAATCCGACGACTTGCCAACCCATTGCGTATTTCGGTTCGGGAGGGCTCCAGGAAAGCGTCACACAAACCACCCAAACGGATCAGTTCGCCAAGTGGAACGGGTGCACAATAGAGACGTTTGCCAAGGCACCGACAGGCGGACACGCGTGCTACAGCTACAAGGGTTGTCCGGCAGCCGACCCGGTCCGCTGGTGCAACTACGACGGACCCCATACTCCTTCACCGAACGATTCTGGGAGTTCCTCGTCGTGGATGCCATCGGAAGTGTGGCCTTTCATTACGCAGTTCTAAGGGGCAAAATCCGTAGCGCGCTCCCTCGCCTCACTTCGGCTTCAACGCCATGACAACCAACTGGCAGTGTTTTGCGGTGTATACCGCCCGGCGCAACTCGTCATTTTTTACTGCAAGGCTGTTGATGCCTTGAACAAATCCACCCAGGACTATTCCTCTTTCTCTATAACCGATAGTGCGTTTGCGGACCGAAGTCGTTCTTCACGGTTGAGGTGGTGGGGCATCGCTACGGGCGCACACTTTGGGCAAGCAGCAGCAATATCTGGGCCACCATGCCCATGGGCTTTCACGCAGCGTTCTGGGGAGTCGCTTGAGTGCAGCAACGACCAAACTGCGTCTTGACCGGACACGCCTACTCGGAGGGGCGCAAGTCGACTTGATAGTCGGAGCACAGCCTTGAATGGCTCGAGTCCGCGCGAAGTGGACTGGTAGCGTCTCGTGTTCATTTTGCACAGTGCCAGAGGCAATTCGCCAAACCAGGAATTGACCCAGGATTTGGTTGTCGCGTTTGATTCATCGGCGTACTGGCTCGTGGGCGCGGACACCAGACCTCAGTCCGCGATGAACCTGTTGGGTCGTGCTCTCTCGCTTCAATCAGCCTACGCTTGACGGGAGCACGCGAGCCACCCCTATAGCCAGGTGAAAAGTGTCCACGCGAGAACCGAAACGAACTAAGAATTTTGATCGCCGCCTGTGGCGTCGGTTTTGGAGTATCGCAAAACCCTATTGGTTTCAGGATGAAAAGTGGACGGCCCGCTGCCTGCTTGCGCTTCTGATACTGCTCCTTTTGGGGCGAACTGAATTTGTCGTACTCTTCAACCAGTTATCCGGGGAGTTCACGTCCGCTCTTGCCGCCAAGGACGGGGTTCGTTTCTGGCACACAATGCGTGTGTTTGGCATCGTGCTTCTCGTTGCCGTGCCGATTTATGCGTTCTACTACTACTTGCGAGACAGAATCAGCATTTCTTGGCGGCGTTGGCTCACTTACCACTTCTTGAGCAAATACTTCAAGGATCGCACATTTTACCAGCTGACTTTCAATCGGACCATAGACAACCCTGATCAGCGCATGTCTGATGACATCAATACGTTCACCCAAAAGTCGATGCTCTTTCTTTTGGATATGGTGAGCGCGGTGCTGCAGCTGATCGCGTTCAGCGGCATTCTCTGGTCAATATCGCGGACGCTGGTGCTGTTTCTGGTCGTCTACGCTATCCTGGGCACGGTGGTCACCTTCGGGGTCTTTGGAAAGCCTCTGATCGGACTCAACTTTCAACAATTGCGGCGAGAAGCCGATTTCCGCTTCAGTCTGATTCGTATCCGAGAAAATGCCGAGGCTATTGCGTTTTACCAGGGGGAAGTTCAAGAAGCGACCCAAGTGAAGCAGCGTTTTTCCGAGGTCTTCGGCAACTACAAGAAACTCATCAAGCGCACATTGGGGCTGAGTTTCTTTCAGTACGGATATAGCTTCGCGACGCTGATTGTTCCGTGCATCATCATTGCCCCCCGGGTGCTTTCGGGTGAGCTCGAAGTTGGGCGGGTCGTTCAAGCAGCCGGCGCATTTACGGCGATGCTAACTGCGCTCACGGTTTTCGTAGAAAACTTCGAAGTACTTAGCGCATTCGCGGCAGGCATTGAACGGTTACACGCGTTCTCAGAGTCTTTGGCCGTTCGCTCGCCAGCAGATACAAAGCTCGGTGATACGCTGGATCGCCTAGAGCAACCCCGCTTGGAGCTCGACCGTGTCACTTTGCAGACGCCGAACTATCAGAGAACCTTGATCACCGATGTCTCACTTGCGGTCGACCAAGGCCAAGGGCTCCTCATTTCCGGCCCGAGCGGCGGTGGGAAGAGCTCGTTGTTGCGGGCTATTGCTGGACTCTGGAACTCTGGCTCCGGAACCATCATGCGACCAAATCTCGAGCAGATGCTATTTCTCCCGCAACATCCCTATATGATCCTCGGAACTCTCCGGAGCCAACTTCTTTATCCAGTCATCGACCGCGAGGTCTCAGACGAGGAGTTCAGTCAAGTGCTGCAGCAAGTGAACCTCCCAGATATCGTAGAGCGGTGTGGTGGGTTCGATGCAGAGATAGACTTTGTTAAAATGCTATCTGTTGGTGAACAGCAGCGGCTTGCCGTGGCTCGCGCTCTGTTGACCAAGCCGAGCTACGTAGTGCTCGATGAAGCCACAAGCGCTCTAGATGTCGAAAACGAACAGAGGCTATATCTTCAATTGAAAGCGACTTCCAGCACCCTCATCAGCGTCGCCCATCGCTCCACCCTACTCAGACATCATGAACAGGTGCTAGAAATCATGGGTGATGGAACTTGGAATCTGAGTCAAGCCAAGGATTACAAAATTGACGGATAGAAAGGCAAGTGGCCCGCGCAAAGTCTCTTCACTGCGCCGCATTGCCGCTGCACTGGGTCCGGGCGTCATCACGGGCGCCGCCGACGACGATCCTTCAGGGATCGCAACGTATTCCATCACCGGGGCACAATTCGGTACGACCTTTCTCTGGACAGCACCAGTGCTCTGGCCATTGATGGCGTCAACACAAATGATGCGTGCCGTCGATGATCTGGGTGCTGGTATTCGGGATTGGGATCACCATCGCGACGGTCCGGCTGCGATATGCGGTGATCGCCAATACGCTCAAGTGGTTGGCGTTGATCCTCGTAGTCTGCGCGGTTGCAGCCATCGATGTCCGACCTGACTGGCACGCTGTGTTGCGAGCGACCGTCAAGCCGAACTTGCCACACAGGCGCGACGCGTGGGCGACGCTGGTCGCAATTCTTGGAACGACAATCAGTCCGTACCTGTGCCTTGGATTTCATTGGGATTACGACGGTGGCTATGTTCGCGGCAGCAGTCGCGATGTTCGTGGTTTAGCTCAGCTTCCGCAGTTCGAGGGATTGGGTGTCCATGACTTCGCGAGTCTCGATCGGGTTGGCGGGATGGGGAAAGAATCCCACTCAGATGCCCCGCTCGATATCGCGAAAGTTTTCCTCGATCGTGAGCCTTCGGGCGTACAGCGCCACAACTTCGCGTATATGTTGGCAAAGTATTTCGAGCAACTTGGTCTTGTCGAACGACCCGAAGACGTCTTCGATGTCGAACGCCCAATTGACACGAGCAACATCGACAACTAGGGAACGGAACCGGACCATGCGATCACGAGCTAGGTTGGGCAACAGACACTGGCGCAAGAGGTCCAGATACAGCCGGCGCAGCATGGTTGAGAATGCGTTCTACCGCTTCAAGGACGGAGGGTAGAATCAAGCGTCGGCAGCAAATTCCTGAACAGGATGGCAGCAATGGGAATGCCCGAGAGCCACAGGGTGGACTGAACCTGAAACCAGACCTGGGATCCGAATCGCCAGAAACCGAGTCGTGTAGCAAGGCAGCGGAGAATCACTTCGCCTCTTGGGTTTGCTGCCAGAATGCACCAAGCCCGAGAACTTCGACGCCTGGACTCGCGTACCGCAGTGGATCACCTGTACCAAGTTCGCCATGCTCACCTTCACCCCAGCAAACGACCTCACCCGTTGCTCGACGAGCGCAGGCGTGGCTCCAGCCGACGGTAAGCTCGACGGCATCAGTCAAGCCTTCCACCTCGATGGGCGCGCCAAATGCCGTCTCACCCTCGCTGCGCTTCGCAAGCACGTGCGAGCAGTGGACCCTGCCCGTGGATTGTCGGGCGCACACGAGTTCTCCCGAACCTTTGAGTTCTACGGCATCCTGAAACAACGTCTGAAATGGGCTGTCGCTTGAGTCCTCGCCCTTGCAGACAACGTCCGCGTTTGCGAGACGCGCACATAGGCCATATGCCAGTAGCGCGAGCTCCTTGGGAGCGTGGATGCCTCTGACGGTACGGGCTCTAAAAAGGTCGGAGGTGGAGCCCGAATCGAGGAGCTTCTGGGCGTTGAACGTCGTGCCCCAGCACGCCACTCGCCCGTCGCTGCGCACCGCGCACCCTCCACCTCCGCTCAGAGCGAGAGCGTTGGTGTGATTGAGTTGCGCAACGCTGCTAGGTCGTAGGTAGGGTTCCCGCTTGGGAAGCCCCAGCTCTCCGTTCGTATTATCTCCCCAGCAAAGCACCTGTCCCGTGGCTAAGAGGGCACAGCTCCCAACAGCCCCGGTGCCAAGGGCCACGGTGTCACCTGGAAGGGGCATCGCGACGGGTTGCACGAAGTGGTGTTCCTCAGAATTCCCGACTATTTGACCATGCTCGTTGGAGCCCCAACAGACTATTTTGCCACCCTGCCGTCGCGCACAGGTGTGGCTTCCCTCGTACAAGAGTTCCGCGTCGTCGAGGCCGCTGACCCGAACCGGACTGACGCGATTCTCGAATTCTCCGCTACCTAGTTCTCCTCGATTCCCGCTACCCCAACACACCACCGAACCACTTCGCCTTCGACCGCAGGTGTAACCTTCTCCGGAAGCGAGTTGAACGATGTCGTTGAGTCCGCGTACGGAAAGGGGTCTTCTGCTATCGGCACCGCCACGCCCACCGTTGCCCATCTGACCCGACCAATTGCTGCCCCAGCACCGGATGCTAAGGTCCGCTGTTGCCGCACAGGCGTAGCCGGAGCCGAGTGCAAGCCCCAGCAAGTTCTCACCGATCAACTTCGGCTCTATTCCATACCCTTCGCCCGAGCACCACGTCTTGCCGTCGACTGTTTCGCCGCAAATGGTGGCGTCGCCAAGAATCACTTTTACGACTTTCGGCATCCGGATTAGCGCAAATCCGTCGCGGTCCGCTTGGGTACGGTCGCCGGATTGTCCAGAGTCCTTTTCGCCCCAGCAAATCAGTTGCCCCGACGCTGTCACAGCACAAGCGCGATGGCGAACAACTGCGAGTTCCACAAAGTTTTCAAGCCCCTCCATTCGGACGGGCTGTTGCGCGTACAAACGGTCAAAGTTGTTGCCCCAGCACCACGCTGTCCCGTCCTTCCCACGGGCACAGACATGCGCCTCTCCCACGCCGATCTGCGCTACAGGCGGGAGCCCCTCGATAAGACCAAACTTTACATCACCCCAACAGTAAACCTTGGCGCTGCCGGTAAGAGCACACGAACGTCTACTTCCCATACTGAACTGCACGATGTCCGTGAGCCGGGGGTCTTGTGTTGGCTTCAATTGGTCGACTTCGTTTTCGTCCGTGCCCCAACAAGAAAGGTGACCGGGTTTCTGACGTGCACAGGTTCGGCGCGAGGACAAGCGAACTTCCACAACATCCGCAATCCCCGCAACTTGGACGGCCGTGAAGCGATCCACAGTGGTACCGTCGCCGAGTTGACCGTGATCGTTGTTGCCCCAACACCAGACTTTCCCATCACTCCTGACCGCACAGACGTGAGTGGCTCCGGCTTCGAGCTGCGTCAGCTCGCGCGGAGCCTTCACGGTTGGTGGTCTCAGTTTGGTAGGCGTGGACTTAAGCTCGAGAACGTTAGGTACGGCAGGCGGCCGCTGGCATGCCGTCACGGCAAAACTGACGATGGCAAACTGACGCAAGTGATGGCGCATGGCTTGGGCAATGGCGGTCATCGCTAGGTGGCGGCGTTCCTGCCGAAGGGTGCCTCTCTAGCTCCCGTGCTGCAACTGCACACGCCGAATTTTTGGCTCAGGAGGCTGTACCCTTCACGCAGCGACGTCTTCCCGAAGTACATCCTATCTGGCGCCTGACCGGTCGTGGCCACCCCTGCCGCCAATGAACTCAACGCCACTCACGCCCGAACTCGTGAGATCGGTCGATGCCGTTGTAATACCGACCGATCACACAGCGGTTGACTACGCAATGGTTGCCGAGAACGCGAGTCTCATCGTGGATCCGCACGGGGTATACAGAGAGCCCCGGCCAAACGTGGTCAAGGCTTGACGGCAAGTGAGCAGTTCCCGCTCGCCGTAGCGTTCTATCGAGCAAAACTGGGCCACCAGACTCAAGTTTTACTGCGTCGCTGGCGCGAGCACGCCGTTGATGTCGTCGTATAGCTTCGTCGTATCGAGGCCGTCGAGAACGATAACGTGATGGAGTGATGACACGAGGTTGGCGTCTTGCTTCCACTTCCAGATCAACTTGCCGGTGTCGTCGTATTCGAGGAGCTGGATCCCCTTGCCACCGTTGCCCGCACCGTGACCTTGCCAGTTGGTGATCACGAAGTGGCCATTCGGCAGGACCTGAAACCCAGCGTAGAAGTTTGGTGCAATCGTGGCGGCGTCAGGCTGCTGAGTCCCTCCGATTGTAGTCAAGATCTTCTTGGTGGCGGGATCGACCAGTAGCAATGTCGCTCCGTAGCCTTGGGACACAGCCAGATTGCCGTCCGCAAGCTTGATGCCTTGATAGACGTAGAGGTTGCTCCCCGGGAACGTCATCTCCCACACGGTTTCCTGGTTCCAATTGACTTCGGCCAATTTGTTGCCAGCGCCGACAAGAAAGGTGCCTTGGGGCGTTCGCCTGAACAGACGGAAATTGGTGAGCGCCGGGAACGAAACCTTGTGCCCCGCCACTGCAACGTCTTTGCTGTCGAGCTCCTGCAGCGTCGTGCCGTTCGCTTCCATGCCCAAAATGGTGTTTCCGTTCGGCAACCGGCGCAGGCTTTGGACGCTTACGAATCCCTTGACCTCTTTTTTAACCGTGCCGGCCGCAAGCTCGAGCTCCAAGTAGCCCGTGGAAGAGGAAACGCCCAAAAGGTTGTTGCCGATGAGTTGAATGTCGCGGAGACCACTAATGGCTCTTTGCCATCCCCCGGCGGCATTGCCCAGATCCACATAGGCGACACGCTGATTGCCCTCGTCACACAAGATCAGGCGCTGCGGGTTGCCGCTGCTGCCAGCGGCTGCGGTGGATGTCGCGCCAGCGCTGGGCGCACCAGCGAGCCCTGAGCCGCCGCCAGTCCCGCGGCCATTGCCACCCGTAGCGCCGACACCGCCGGACGGCGGCGCACCACCGGACGGCGGCGCACCGCCTTGGGTGTTCGAGGTGCCCCCCACGGCTTTGCCTCCGAGACTATTGCCGCCGCCAGAAGGACTGCTACCGCCAAGGGATCCCCCCTGGGAAGCAGTCGAGCTGAGCGTCGAACCACCAGTGCTACTGCTACCGCCGACAGTGTGGACCGTTCCGCCCGAGGCTGCAGCGCTGCTCTGAGTCGTCGAAGTGCCCCCCGTGTTTCCGCCATTGCTATGGGAGCCTACGGATTGGGCGCCGCCGGATTGCGCGCCGCCGTCCATCGAGAGGTTCGTGGTTTCCGTTGGATTTTTGGCACATCCCGTCAACGCCAGGAGCGTGGCGGATCCTACCAAGCTCCAAAAGCTGCGCGCTTGCGCTCTCGGGCGCTGTCGACCGCCGTCGTCCGTTGCACATCCATAGCTTCGAACGCAGCTTCCAACATCCATTCCACTCTTCATCTGTCATTCTCCTCGGCAGCGTGGATGACACCTTGACCAGACGGCAGTATCTTCCGCTACGCCTTTTGTCGACGGGTTTTCTGATGACGTCTTGCAATCCAACGGTGCGAGGGTCCCGGCGCAGCGTTCACGCGCACGCCTGCTCGCGCAGCTCTCGAGTCGTGGTCCTCGACAACAATGGCGCACTTTGGTGTCTACGCAAACGTCAAGCTCTGCGGCATCTAACTCCTTGGATGCTTCGAGGGAACTTCATCGGCAGGCAACTGGCGCAACTCCACCGACTCGTTCAGCCGCAAAGCTAGCCGGTCGGTCAAATCTTCAGCGCGGGTCAACCGGTTCACGGCCAAACGCGAGCTTGACCCCAAATGTCCATCCGATGGCTGTCGCGCAAAGGTCGAAACCGGCACAATTTGCCGGTTGGGAGTCGCACCGGATTGACCGGGTCGCTCGAATCGGCACAGACCTCGGCATGCGCGGCTGCATCGGCCAGAGACGATCAGGCCAGAACGTGACCGATTGCCTCATCACTCGATGCCCATTGCCCGAACCGCGGCGCCACACAACGCACCCACGTAGTTGTTTGTGAGCCCGGACTCCGTCGTGAAAACTGGGGCAATTGACTCCAGATTGCCAATTTCTTCCACAAATGCGTGGGTTGGTTCGATTCTGTGACGGAAGTCGGCGGGCTTGTCACTGCTCGACGGAGTAACTGTGAGATAGCTACTTCGCGACGATCATCGATTGTGCGCCAATTAGAGATTCGCTCAATTCCTTCAACGGAGAATGGGAAATGCGAGCATTGGGTCGTCGACGTCATTGCGTGGGGAGCGGTTTGCCCGGGGATCCGCAATAGCCGCAGGATTTGTAGGCTATTGATGGCGTGTTGCCGACTAGGCAACGCAGCAGTGATTGACGTGTCTCGAGCCCACCGACGCGCAAGTGAAATTCGTTGTTCGGCGATGCACGATCGATTGCAGACCAGTTCGAACATCCCAAGTTCGAACTGGTCTGTCCTGACGTTGACAACTGCCGTGACTTCGTCAAACATAGTAGTGGCTCCGGCGCCGCAGAGTCATGGTCGTGATTCGTAGCGGTGGCGCGACTGGTGATTTCACTCAGCCGCGCGGTGCACCGAAGCAGGACCCCAAGACTATGGAGACGAGTATGGATCCGCAAAAGTTCCCCAGGAATGTCGCATCGCGATTGGCGATTCTGATTGCCTCGGCGTTGGTGGTAACGGCGTGCAACTCGGACTCTGGTGATCCCGCCGCAGCGTCTCCAGATGGCACCAACGGTTCTGTCGGTGGGAGCGGCGGACAATCGAGCGGTGCCGGTGGCAATGTCGGGCCGGGTCAAGGTGGCAACGTCGGGCCGGGTCAAGGTGGCAATGTCGGGCCTGGTCAAGGCGGCAACGTCGGGCCTGGTCAAGGTGGCAATGTCGGGCCGGGTCAAGGTGGCAATGTCGGGCCGGGCCAAGGTGGCAACGTTGGGCCGGGCCAAGGTGGCAACGTCGGGCCGGGTCAAGGTGGCGGCTCAGGTTCCGGACAGGGTGGCGCGGGCGGCACCTCGTCGGGCACGTCGAACTACCGCTCTCCTTACGCGGTCGGCTACTCCAGCGATTCCACGCTGCTCGCGGTGAGCGATACGACCGCTGGCGAGCTAGTCATACTCGATGCCAAGGCCGGCACGAAGCTGCGCACCGTCAAGCTTCAGGGCGAGCCCAAAGGGCTGGCCTGGTCGGGTGCCGCCAAGGTGATGGTAGCTGAGTATGGCGCCGGGACCGTCGCCGAGGTGGATACCACCGCAGGGACTGTCCTTCGGCGGCTGGACGTTGGAGCCAAGGCAACGGATGTCGCGCTGACTGCGGATGGTTCGAAGGTAGTGGTTCCCGACTTTGCCTTGAATCAGGTGCTCATACTCGATAGCGCGACCGGCAAGACGCAGAACACCGTGGCGGTGGCCCCGTATCCATTCGCCGTTGCTGTTTCGCCCGTCGGGACCACAGCGGTGGTAACCCACCTGCTGGCATCGGACGATGCGACGAAGACTGACGCCGCGGCATCGGTCAGCCTCGTGGACACCTCAACCGGCAAAGTCAGTGCGTCGGTCAAGCTCCCCTTTGGCTCGTCCGCTGTCCGCGGAGTGCATTGCTCAGCCGACGGCAAATGGGCCTACGTCGTGCACACACTCGGGCGCATGAATGTCCCAACGACCCAACTGACTCGCGGCTGGGTCTACACGAATGCACTTTCGATCATCGATCTGACGGGCAAGACACTTTACGCGACGACACTGCTCGACCGCATCAGTGAGGGTGCAGCCAATCCCTGGGGCGTCGATGTCAGCGCCGACGGCAAAACCCTCTGGGTGTCGGCATCCGGATCGCATCAGGTGCTCCGTGTCGATCTCACCATGCTGCACAAACTGCTCGCCGGCCCAATTCCGACCGAGCTGGTGAAGACCGCCGGAAAGGTGCCGACCGCCACCAATCGTTACAAGGACGGCTACAATAAGCCGCTTTCGGATGTATGGTTCGACATTGCCAAGGATGCGAAGAATCGCTCCCTGCTGCTCGACGATCTCGGGGCCTTGTACGGGGCTGGCGTGCTGCAGGTAATCCGACTCGCACCTGCCCAAGGGCCGCGCGGGATCGCCGCCTCACCCGATGGTAAGCAGCTAGCAACCGCCATCTACTTCGCCGGCCAGATCGGCCTCGTGAATGCGACTTCCAATCAGGTCGACAAGTACGTCGACGTGGGTACTCAGCCGGCCGAAGACTGGTACCGCCAAGGAGAGCGCCTCTTCCAGGACGCCTCTCACACCCTGCAAGGCTGGTTGTCTTGCGCCAGTTGCCACCCAGACGGCCGATCCGACGGACTCAACTGGGACATGTTGAATGACGGCGCGGGCAATCCGAAGAACACGCACACGATGCTCTACTCCCCGAATACGCCGCCTGTGATGTCCCACGGGCAACGCGCGACCGCTGGGGTGGCCATCAGCGCGGGGTTCAAGAATATCGCGTTCGTACAGCCGAATCATGCCTGGGAGGTCGCCGTGGGCTATTGGCTGAACGCGCTTACTGCGGAGCCCTACGGCAAGGCCGGGGCTCAGAAATCGGCGGCAGCGCAGCGTGGCGCCGCGGTATTCAAGAAGGCAGAGTGCGATAAGTGCCACTCCGGCAGGTACTACACCGACTTGAAGCCTTACGACGTCGGGACCAAGGGCGTTAGAGATCTTGCCGGCGACAGCGCCGAATTCTACACGACCACGCTCGCGGATCTCTGGCGGACTGCTCCCTACCTACACGATGGTTCAGCGGCAACGCTGAAAGACGTGCTGACCACCAGAAATGTTGGCGACAAGCACGGTACGACCTCCACGCTCACCACGGCGGAAATCGATGATCTGGTCCAGTACCAACTCGAGCTGGATCCGCCCGTGCCAGAGAAGGTGGACGTGTACCCACCCGGCGATCCTGCTTCAACCCCAAAGGATGCATTCCAGGGCGTCACTCCGACCGCCAGCAAAGGTGGTCTGGATCTCACGGATCCTAAGCTCGCCAACCTGGACAAGATCCTGTTCATCAAGCGAGACTACCTGCCGACCAACGACAACGCCAAGGGCGGCCACATTTGCGACCAGTTCCACGGCTTCAATCAAGTCAAAGGCGGTGGGCTCTTCGTCATCGAGAGCGTCCTGTCCGGTGGCGCCAAGGAAAGAAACGTGTTGGCCAACTCGACCTGCGCCAACGGCCCGCACCAGGGCAAGAAACTGGAAGGCGGGGCCTTCCTGTCCCCGGACCTCCACTATGACGGTAAGCAGATCCTATTTGCCTATACCGACGTTGGAACGGCCAACACTTGGAACGAGAGCTCCGTCTTTCACATCTTTAAGGTCAACGCGGACGGCACCGGCCTCACCCAGTTGACCCAAGGAGCCCACAGCGATTTCGATCCCACGTGGCTTCCCGACGGACGCATCGTCTTTGTCTCGGATCGCCGCGGTGGTTACGGCCGCTGCCATCCGCGATCCGTTCCGGTCTACACGCTTTACATCATGAATGCTGATGGCACCGGGATTGAGCCGCTTAGCTATCACGAGACCAACGAGTGGCAGCCGAGTGTGGATCACAACGGCCTTCTGGTCTACACGCGCTGGGACTACGTGGATCGCGGTTCCAATCAAGTGCATCACCCCTGGGTAACCACGCCGGACGGGCTCGATCCGCGTGCCACCGTCGGCAATTACGGCATCAAGTCGAACGTGACCCCACGCGCGGTGATGAACATCCGCGAGATCCCTGGGACGAATAAGCTCGTCGGCACGGCTGCAGCACACCACCAGCAAGCCTACGGCTCGATTGTCATGATGGACCAGGACATCGAGGACGACGACGGGATGGGTCAGTACACCGTCATCACGAAGGACGCAGGGTTCCCCGAGGGCACGGTCGGGACGGACGCCGACCATAAATACGCGACAGCGTGGCCCATCGACGAAACGCGCTTCCTCGTCGTCCATGATCCGAACAGCAATGCCGCAGGCCTAACCGGCAAACGGTTCGGCATCTACCTGATCGACAACCAGGGGAACAAGAAGCTCCTCTACGCCGACGCCGCGCACTCCTGTCTCGATCCGATCCCGCTAGCCCCGCGTCAGACGCCGCCCGTGGTTCCCATGAGCCGGACCGGAAAGGCAACGGATATGACGGAGATGAACCTGATCAACGTCTACGACAGCATGTTGCCCATGCCGACCGGGACGGAAATCACGGCACTCCGCGTGGTGCAGCTCTATCCCAAATCCACGGCACTTACGATCCAGCCGCGCTTGGGCCACGGCGCGGTCCAGTACAACGATCAGAATGGGCGGGGCTCCCTCGGCACCGTGCCCGTCGAAAAGGACGGCAGCGCGCATTTCCTCTTGCCCCCGGGCAAGACCGTGTACTTCCAGGCGCTCGACGCGGAAGGTACCGTAGTGCAGTCCATGATGTCGGCTGCCTACGCCGTGCCTGGCGCGCCTCGGATCACCTGCCAGGGGTGTCATGAACGGCGCTACCGCGCGCCGAAGTCCAGTCCGAACATGCCCATCGCTTTCTCGCGAGCCGCTTCGACGTTACAGGCTGAAGCTGATGGCAGCAATCCCATGTCTTATGCGCGACTGATCCAACCGATCTTGGACAAGAACTGCGTCAGCTGCCATGGAACCTCGAAGCCCGGCGACCTGAGCAAGGGCAGCTACACCAGCAACGCGGATCGCTTCTTCTCCTCGTACGTCAACCTGAAGCCCTACGTCTCCTTCTACAACTTCGACTACTCCTTTGGCCCGGTCGTGACAACACCCGGAAAATTCGGCGCCCGCATCTCCAAGCTCTACCCACTGCTCAAGGCCGGCCACCAAGGCCTAACCATGTCGGCGGCTGATCTTCGGACCATCGCGCTTTGGTTGGATCTGAACTCCGACATGTTCTCCGACGATGTGCAGCGGGATGCTCAGGCAAGCGGTCAAGCGGTGAAGCCAAGCATCGAGTAGACCCGACGGATCGAGTGAACCCAGCGCAGGGCGCTAACCCAGCGCCCTGCGCGAGAGGATTTCATGCCAAGTTTCTTGACACTCGATAGTCTCACTCGATCTTCAACTTTCGCGGTAGCCGGCGGGTGCGCGGAGTCATTTCTCAGCATTGCCACGCCAGCTGGGATGACGTTTTCGGACGCACTCACGGATTTGGACAGCAAGTATGCGTCCGCACTCGACCGGCTCGGGCTCTCTGATGCGACGGCCATCTTCTGCCGCATCTTCCTGAGCGACATCCTGAACCAGAAGTCTGCATTGCTCGATTCTGCGCTCTTTCGCCGGTTGCGCGGCTCCGGTGCGCTATCGGTCATCGAGCAGAAATCGCTCGACTCCGGGCCTGTCTCATTGCTCGCGTATCACATTGGTGGCCCGCAGAAGGCATTCACCAAACGACTAACCCACTCGCGTAACGACGTCTGGCGCAACGACCTGGTTGTCACGGGCGGGAACTACTCACTGCTTCTCACCGCCAATCACACCAGCGATGAGACCAGCGACGCCTACACGCAGACGAAGACAGTCTTCGGTTCGCTCAATTCGACTGTCGAACAGCATGGAATGAGCCTGCTCGGTAGCTGCATCCGCACCTGGGTGTACGTGCGGGACATCGACAATAACTACAAGGAAATGGTCCAAGCGCGTCGTGAGTTCTTCGCGGAGCATGGCCTGTGCGAGAAGACGCGCTATCTCGCTAGCACCGGAATCTTGGGCATGGCCCATTCGCCCGAAAGGATCGTGTCGGTCGACTCCCTCTCGGTAGGCGGACTCGCGGCAGAGCAAATCGTTCGCATGGAGGCACTGTCGCACCTTTGGTCGACCATTCTCTATGGTGTCACGTTCGAACGGGGGTTGCGGTTGCGGTTTGGTGACCGCTCACACCTCCACATTTCTGGAACCGCCAGCATCAACACCAAGGGCGAGGTTCTGCATGAAGGCGACGCCGAATCGCAGTCGCGTCGCGCCGTCGAGAATGTCCGCGCGCTGCTCGGTGCGCAGTCTGCCACGCTCGAGGATCTGGTGTACGTCATCGCGTACGTGCGCAATGCGCACGACGCGCGACGGGTCCGGCAGGTGCTTGACGAAGAACTCGGCTGTCAAGTACCGCTGGTGGTGACCGAAGCGGCAGTCTGTCGCCCTGCCTGGCTAATGGAAATCGAAGGCATTGCGATCATTCCAGATCGGACTGAATTTCCGCCATTTCCTTAGTCTTCTTGGCAGCACCGCCTAGTGTGTCAGAGCTACGAACCAGGCTTCCGCGGCAACGCCGGCGAAGTCCGCGTCCTTCACGGCGCGCAATTTTACGCTGGGGCCAGCGGCATCGATGGCGGCTTTGAGTGCCTGCTCGGTATCTGGGTGCTTCTGCTGTGCTAACGCGCAAGCATAGTTGTATCGGGCAATACTTAGCCCCGGATCTGCCAGCGTTGCACGCTCGAAGTACTGCGCCGAAGCCTTGTAGTCCTTCTTTTTGTGCTGACTCATGCCAATGTCGCTGTAGATCTGCCCAATGAAATTGCGGACTGCGACGACACGCAGTTCGAACTTGTTATTCCCCTCGCCACCGGCGCCATGAGCGACCACGCCGAGCTGGTTCCCGTTTGGAGAAATCGTGACGCCGTCCAAGTGGATCCCGATGACGTCTTTGATTTCGACGTACAGTGGATAATCCGACTAACCGGACTTGTCTTTGCCACCCAAGCGCAAGATACACTTAATGGACCTGTTGGAGCGGCCTGCTCGGGTTTGTTCGGCGTGTTGCTCAACGCGGCGGCGGCGACAGCCGTCGAAGCCGGCACAGCGTTGGTCGCGGAAATGGCCACCGCCGAGACAACCGCGCTAGCAGCGGTTCCGGCGGGCTCTGGTGACTTCTTGCAAGCAACGAGCGATCCGAGCACGGCCAATAGCCCCACCGCGATCTGGAATTTCCGCATGGCGATCTCCTCCGATTCGACCGCAACCTTTCCCATTAGAGCCGTTCCACGCGCGACGTCCAAGCAATTCTTGGCCGCCGCGAATCGTCGAGGAAACTTGAGCAGAATCCCACGGATTAGCGCAGTGGTGACGTGCGCAGCCCCCAATGACACCGCCATGGTTGGGCGATGTCAACCGTTACCCTCGGATCCCAAGACGGCGCGTCTTGCCGCAGCACGACAATTGCGAATGGTCCGAAGCGACGACGACAAGGCAAGCGGGCAAATCGTAGTGTCGGCGGAATACTCAAAGACTAGTCAGAGCCCGTTACGCGTATTCTCCAAGGCGGCATTCACTGGACCAACGGGATGCGCCACAGCACCAAGTGATTTCATGGCCCGGTCCGCAGGTTCGCATAGGCCACTTCGAGACCAAACGCCTTGACGACAGCCTGTGCGTCCGCAGGCAAGTTGTTCCCACTGATGGCGATATTGCCCGCGACGGCGTTGCCCGGTCCGCAGAGCGATGGGCTTGCGGAACCGCCTCAATTGTTGGTGGAGGTGAGATGACCGGTATTGTTCGAAGCATTCCAGTTTGCGGACGGATTGGGCTAACCTAGCCTGCACGCCAATGCGATCGAGTCACGACCAAAACAGAGCACAGTTGTTGGCCTTCATAGCAGTCGTGTTCCATAGCGTTGTCGCCACTGGCCAAGGCGCGGAACGCGCTGCGGCTCAGGGTATTGTCTCGAGTGCCGCCTCGCCAGTTGCGGCACTGATGCTTCTGCCGTCGAGCGCCGGGCCCGAAATGGTACTTCGAGGTGACGGCACTACCGACACCCGGTTCATCGTGGCTTGGCCGTTTCAGATCCCGCTCGACCACAACCTTCGAACCCGGCTCGTGCTAGCGCCAGAAATCGCTATCGGGGCTGCCAACGATGCTGTAGTGCGCGGCAGAGGGGGCTTGCGTTTTGGAGACTCGTTCTGGTTGGCTGGGCTGGGGGTGGCATTCGACAAGGAGGGCCCGTATCTTTCCCCGGAAGTGGGGATTCGTCTTCCACGGCGCCATGACAAGGAGGACTTTTCGTTCGGGGTAACTCTCGTGCTGCGTGTCGACGTGGCCCTAAGCGAAAACCCCGAACCACGGGGCTCAGCCCAGATTGGGTGGACGCTATTTTGAGGGAACTGCACCCCGCGCCATGGTAGCGGCACTGTTGGCGGGACGTGACATCTTGCCGGGTCAGCCCTACGCATTTGACTGCTACCTATGTGTCGCAACATTCGGCCACTGTTCAATTTTGCTCCGCCGGCAACGCCAGAGGAAATCCGCGCCGCGGCACTTCAATACGTGCGCAAGGTGAGCGGCACGCGCGCGCCCACCGGAAACAACACCATGGCCTTCGAGCGTGCCGTGGAGCTAGTTGCGGAAGTCACTCAGGAACTCGTCAACTCCCTCGAGACCACATCGCCGCCGAAGAGTCGTGAACTTGAGGCCCAGAAGGCGCGTTCGCGCAACGTGCGTCGATTTGATTGAATGTGCATCGCCGGTGCTACACCGCGTCTTGCGGTGGCCACCCGTGGATCCACGAGAGACCCCTCGCGCCAGAACGGAGCCCACTTGTTGTGCGCCAACGCGACGGTGGCCAGGACGTAGCACGTCAGCAGGTTGAGGGTGGTCGGGTTCGTAGCGTTTGGTGACGCCAGCGACGAAGTCATATCGGCGTTCGCTTGAATGTGCTGCTGATAAGCAAGCAACACCGGAACAGCGGATGCCAAGCATACTCCACGCGGCGACGGCAGATTTTCTGGTCATTGTGTGCTGGTCTTCGAAATTGATGGCGGGTGTCACGCCACTTGAGCCGCCGCTGACGCGCGCAAAGACGGGCACTTCAGCCAATGAGGACTTGCTTCCGAACGCTACTGGCATTGAGCGAACAATATACTGACGGTAGCGTCGTCACCGTTGGCCACGGCGAGATCGGGATAGCCATCTCCATTGAAGTCGCTTGTGGCAACAGACAATGGACCGGCGTCTGTGGCATACGTCGCCTGCGCGCCGAAACGCCCGCTCCCATCATTAAACAACACTCCCACGTTGTTGGAACCGCTGCTGGTCACGGCGACGTCCAAGTAGCCGTCAGCGTTCCAGTCACCCACCGTTACAGACGTCGGAGCCGCGCCGCTCGAATAGGAGACACGCGGCTCAAAAGTGCCGTCCCCCGCATTCTGCAGCACGCTGACTGAGCCTCCAAGGTAATCCGCCACCGCGAGATCGCTACGCCCGTCGCCATTCCAATCACCCACCGCAATGGATTCGGGAGAATTGCCAGTGGCGTACGTCACATAGTGGCCAAAGGTTCCGTCCGTTCCATTGAGCAGGATCTCGACTGAATTGCTACCGGAGGCCACGGCGAGATCGATGAACCCGTCGGTATTGAAATCGGCCGCGGCAACGGACGACAGTGCCCAACCGGCCCCATATGTCGCTCGAGCGAGAAATGAGCCGTCCCCTTTATTGAGATGCACACTCACTGCATAGTCATTTTGGCTTGTCACAGCGAGATCCGGCGCTCCATCACCATTGAAGTCACCCACCGCAACAGCGCTCGGGTACGTGCCCGTTGCGTACTGCATTTCAGGGGCAAAGGTGCCATTCTTCTGATTGAACATGACACCGACCGAATTGGTGCCCGCAGTGTTGACCACTGCCAGATCCGCAAAGCCGTCGCGATTGAAGTCACCAACTGCTAGGGCAACGGGCGCCGCACAATTGTACGACACTGATGAAAATGCGCCTGCCCCCTTGTTGAAGTAAACACCGACGGCTCCGTCGAACATGTTTACAATAGCGAGATCGTTGGAACCATCGCGATTGAAATCGCCCACAGCGACCGAGGTAGGTCTGTTGCCCGCGCTGTACAGGTGTTGCGTGGCAAATCCCCAAGTGCCATTGCATTGACCCGTATTGGATCCGGAGTTGACGCTCGAATCCGCCTGCGTGTCTCGCGTTGCAAGTGCTTCCAATTCTGTACGACCACATGCGGACAAGGCAATTGCTAACAACACCAAGTTTCGAGCCACCGTCGGATCATAGCCTGAATCGTGCACAGATGACCCAGGCGGTGCAAAGTATCGAACTTCAAGACCCCTCACCTAACCTCTGGTTCGATTCCGACCCTGGGCACTAGCCTCGCTTCGGCGCGGTGAAGCCGATCCGCTGCTCCTGAGATTCATCGTTCGCGCCATGCCCAAATTTCCGGGTACCATTGGGCGTCCAGAGTTTCCGCGAGCACCGGGTCGAGGAATGCTTGGGCGGCCCGGGTCGCGTCGTCTAGTGTGGCCCACGCCAGTTGGTCATCGCGGGCCATGGAGGCATAGACCAAGGTCCAAGTCGACGGCGGTGCGGGAAGACTCTTTGGGAGCTCGTGCGTCTTACGGAACGCAAAGGTCTGCTCCAGTGCGGCTCGCAGGCGCCTCGCGTCAATGGGCTGCGCGGAACCGAGCAGTGCGAGATCGGGCAAGTCCTTCACCCGGGAGTTCGGGCGCAAACGCGGCATTGTGTA